>Ga0335073_10000588_pt1 | contig 46896 bp, 36 predicted proteins | sample Lox_Sample_22_FD_207093 | JGI IMG/M metagenome (GOLD analysis project Ga0335073, IMG submission 207093) | Soil microbial communities from Loxahatchee National Wildlife Refuge, Florida, United States - Lox_Sample_2.2 | ecosystem: Environmental > Terrestrial > Soil > Wetlands | place: USA...
GACGGACATGAGCAAAACAGGCCAGGTCGGCGACATCCTGTGGGCTTTGTCGTATGCGGCGGAGGGAGATCGGGACCGGGCTATGGCGTGGTTGCTGAAGTCGGCGGCGAATCATGGCAGCGAGTTTCCCTACGAGATAAGAGATCCATTATTTGATTTCCTCCGCTTGGATCCGCGCTACATCAAGATGATGCATGACGTGGGATTGCCGCCCTAAGTTATTCCGATCTATATGCCGGACGGATGAGGGCAAACCTGAACCCATCCACTTGGCCTTATAACGGCCATCGCGTGCTCTTGAAGAACTCGCCCGGGCCGCGGTCACAAGGGCGGCATGCCGACTTCTGGGCATCGGAAAGCGCGACTCACCACTCGTCTGTCGTTCAGGATTGTTTAGCGCATGGCGACATTACGCCAACAATGCTGTTGACGAGCCGGCACCTCAATGGTTTTCATTGACTTGCTCAGTTCAGGCAGGTAACAGTTGCCCCAATGATCGGCCAAACCCTCTCGCATTACCGCATCGTCGAAAAGCTAGGCGGTGGCGGGATGGGTGTCGTCTACAAAGCCGAGGATTTAACCCTGCACCGTTTTGTCGCGCTGAAGTTTCTGCCAGATGACATCGGCGACGATCCCCAGGCCTTGGCACGCTTTCAGCGTGAGGCTCAGGCCGCTTCAGCGCTGAACCATCCCAATATCTGTACCGTTTACGAAATCGGGCAAGTGAGCGGTCAGCCCTTCATCGCCATGGAGTTCCTGGACGGCGTGACCTTGAAGCATCACATTGCCGGACAGCCGCAGGACGCGGACGTTTTGCTCGGACTGGCGATTGAGATTGCCGACGCACTCGATGCAGCGCATTCCCAGGGCATCGTCCATCGCGACATCAAGCCGGCGAACATCTTCGTCACCCGGCGAGGGCACGCCAAGATTCTGGATTTCGGTCTGGCCAAGGTGACCGCCAAGGCAGCGGCGGCCACCGGTGAGACTGCAACCGAGCTCGCAGCCTCCGACGCCCAGCACCTCACCAGTCCGGGAGCAATGCTGGGCACGGTGGCTTACATGTCCCCGGAGCAGGTAAAAGCCAGGGAGTTGGATACGCGGACCGACCTGTTCTCCTTCGGGGCAGTGCTGTATGAAATGGCGTCCGGAAAGATGCCGTTCAGTGGCTCCAGTTCCGGTGAGATCTGCAGCGCCATCCTCCGCGACGACCCTCCTCCGCTGCAGCTGGTCGATCCGGGGATTCTCCCCGGGCTGGGAGCGGTGATCGGCAAGGCGCTGGAGAAGGACCGCAATTTGCGTTACCAGCACGCCTCTGAAATGCGCACCGATCTGCAGCGCCTGAAACGCGATATAGAGTCTGGGCGTCCGTCCAGCGGTGTCGTGAGTGCTACTGCTTCCATCCCGCGGAGGACCGGTACGGGACGCTGGCGTCGAACGTTGGCCGCAGCTATCGCCGCGACTCTGCTTCTCGCCGTTGCTGCTGCGCTGTACTTTGTGCGGGAGAGGTTCGAAGCCGAGAAAATCACATCTCTTGCGGTGCTGCCTTTTGTCAACGAAACCGCCGACGCAAGTAATGAGTACCTCAGCGATGGACTGACCGAGAGCCTGATCAGCACATTGTCGCAACTGCCCAACCTTAAGGTAATGGCGCGCAGTACGGTCTTCCGCTTCAAGGGGAATCAGGAAGATCCGCGGCAGATTGGCCGAGATCTCCAGGTAGGCGCGGTTCTAATGGGACGCATCAGCCAGCACGCCGAAGACTTGGAGATTGAAGCCGACCTGGTCAATACGGCCGACGGCACGGAGCTATGGGGCGCCCACTACACACGTAAGCTGCAAGACGTGACACAAGTGCAGAGCGACATTACTAGTGACATTTCCAATAGCCTGCGAATCCATCTCAGCGGCAATCAACAGAAGCGGCTGGGTGAGGCGGGGACAAACAATCCGGAGGCCTACCGTCTGTACCTGGAAGGACGCCAAGCTTGGTATGGCCGAACACCCGAGGGCCTCAGGAGGAGCATCGATTTATTCCAGCAGGCGATCGCCGCCGACCCCTCGTATGCGCTCGCCTATGCAGGATTGGCAGACACTTACAACGTTGCCCCTGGCTACGTTCCCATTAGCTCGAAGCAGGCGGAACTGCGGGCAGACGAAGCGGCGCGCAAAGCCCTTGAATTGGATGACTCGCTGTCGGAGGCCCATGCTGCGCTAGCCGTTGCCCTGACCGGTGCACGCAGGTGGAACGAAGCGGAGTCGGAATTTCGGCGGGCCATTGAGTTGAATCCCAACAACGCCTCGGCCCATTACTTTTACGCCATCCGATTGCTCGCCCCTGAAAAACGCATTGACCAAGCCTTGGAGCAGGTCCGGGCCGCTTTATCTCTGGACCCTCTCTCCCCGGTCATTCGTACGAATTACGGCGGGCTGTTGACAATGGCCCGGCGCTACCCGGAGGCGGTCGCTCAGCTGCAAAACGTTCTCGCACAAAACCCAGGCTTTGTCCCGGCGCAAAACCGGCTGGCGCAGCTTTACGCCACGACTGGAAACTTCGCTGAGGCGGTCAGCGAAGCCCAGAAGCTGTTCCCCAAACCCATTGCTGTGAGCGTGGACGCCAAAGGCTATCGCGATTTGATGATGAGAACGGAGTGGTCAGATCGCGCAACCAACATAGCCATCGCGGCGGCGATCTGTGGAGACCGCGACCAGGCGTTTCAGTATCTGGAGCAAGCCTATTCTGATGGAGACTACGAATTGCTGACCGACATTCGCCTTCCTGGACTGGACCCGCTGCACTCCGATCCACGCTTCGCTGACCTGATGCGGCGACTCGGGCTGCCACAGTAGCAGTACCCAATTGAGGTTTTAGGACTCCAGTCCCTGGTACCGACCTTCGCAGACGCATCGCGGGACGAGAATCAGGGCGGTGAGGTTCCAGAGCGATTCGGCCCGGCCCCCGGCCGGAACCTGGCCCGAAACCGACATGTGCGAGAAACTCTCGCGAAGTCGGCCAAGGTCCGGTGACGCACAGCATGTCACCTTGACGTAAAACGGCCTACGCGGCGATGTGACATGATCGTTCCGAGCGCGTGGTCGGCAACCAGAAGTTGGATTGTGCTTTTGAACAGCGGGTTATTGTCCCGGAAAGTATAAGGTTAGGTACAGCGATTTTGCTGGTTTACGGGTGGGTGGATTCAACCAGTTAGAAGGGCGCCGGAAGGCGGTCTTTTGGGACAGGCCTCAGGAGAGACGGCGAGCGCACCCTGGTCTTCCTAGCCGAAGACTTCACCGAGCTGATGCCGCTGACCCTGTCCAGCCTGTATCAGCCGTCCTGATCGGCCGCCCAGCAGCGTTGCTAAAGTACTCGCGTTTCCGGTTTAAACCAGGGGTTTCTCTCCACGGGAGAAGCAACTTTCCCGCGCGCGCCCTCTCGCCGGAACGGGACCACGCCCATATAAGAAGACGCGCCGGCCTATGCCGCGCTCCGGGTCCCGACGCTGGGTGCCCTGCATCGATCGGGGAGTTGCTGTATACAGGACAGCAGCACCTCGCGCGGCGGGCCCTGCTTTTCATACCATGCTGCCTTCATGCGGATTCTTTGCAACCTCTCAAGATAGAGTCGGTGGTTTCCCTGCAATACAGATGCGCCACACCAGCCAGCTTTGGCTTATGTATACAGGTCCAGTGGGCCTGCAGTCATGGTCGTTTGTCCAACCTCAATTAGATATCCGTCCGGGTCGCGCATGTAGCACCGCAATTCTGTCGCATGAGTTTTCGGCTCCGTGATGAATGTAGCGCCCCGCGAACGACAAGGGTACTGGTTACCACAAACCTTAATTCAGCATTCTGTTCCGGTTTGGACATACTGACCACCTGTCCTTCGAGCGGAAGCCTTTCACCCCGAGTAGTTTCCTTAGGCAACTATGAGCTCCCTGGATCAGCTAAACTAGCCGGACAAACCGGAATTGTATTTCCCGAATTTGGGATAGCAATGGTCGAGACGTTTCTTATCGTGTGCGCCTCATATCACAAACTTGCAGCAACTTTTGGGCTTTTTCCTCTTGGAACGGCGAGCCACGTCCCAGCGCTGCGCTTTTGCAATGCTTGGCATGGTTTAATGGATTCCACAGCTGGATGGACGAGCGATGACCGACCTGAATTCGCTGGTCATTTTCGCCAAGGTTGTCGAGGCAAAAGGCTTTGCGGAGGCGGCTCGTCGCTTGAGAATGCCCAGGTCAACCGTCAGCCGTCGCGTGGCTGATCTCGAGGAACAACTCGGAGTTCGTCTCATCGAACGCTCGACGCGCAGTCTAAGGCTGACCGACGTCGGCTCCGAGGTTTTCGAATATGCCAGGCACGGATGGGAGATCAGCGAAGCGGTACACAATATCGCTTCCAACCATACGTCCACGGTCTCCGGTGAACTGCGGCTCGCCTCACCGCCAAGTATTTCCGACTGCTTCTTGGTTCCCATGATCGGTGCATTCCAGGCGTCGTATCCCGACGTCCGTGTACAAGTGCTTATCACCGAGCGGATTGTGGACCAAATTGCCGAGAGAGTTGACCTTGCCTTCCGAGTGCATCGACAACTTGAGGATTCCTCCCTCGTCGCGCGCAAGCTTCTCACCTATCGGCATCAGCTCGTGACCAGTCCCGGCTACCTTGCAGCCCGGAAGTCGCCGCAAAAACCTCAGGACCTGCTGCAACACCGGCTGCTTGCTTTTTCGTTCTGGAAGCCGGCAAACGTCTGGACCTTTGTAAACGGAACGAAGAAAGAAACTCTGACGTTTCATGCGCACCTTTGCATGAATGATTACACCGGCTTAGCGGCAGCGCTGCTTGCAGGCACCGGTATCGGCGACCTGCCGCCACTGGTACAGCCGGAGCTGTTGCGGGAAGGCAAGCTCGTCGAGGTAATGCCGAATTGGCACTTCCGCATCCGTCACCTGTGGCTGGTCCACTTGAGCAATCGATGTCTCGCGCGTCCTGTCCGCGTGTTCATCGATGTCTCGCGCGTCCTGTCCGCGTGTTCAAGGAATTCGCCGCACAAATGGCGCCTGAGATGTTCCCGAACCTTCCAACCTAGCTATGTGCTACCAGCGGGCTAAACACTTGGACGAAGCCTTCGGCATATCGGACAACTGAACCTAAAACCGTTGCGGGCTTGCCAGCTTGCCCCCGTAGCCTTTGCCCAATAAACGGGCTTATCACGGACTGAGGAATGGGCAGCCGGTCTTCGGAATTTTGAAGCTTGTAACGCAGCTTTAGTACGTAGCGATCGCGTCCTGAGATGGTATTCGGCGGCCTTCGCGTGAGCGAGCTGCTGGCCATGAAGTGGGATGATCTTGAGCCGGACTTCATTTCAATCGACGAGGGTTTCTGTCGAGGAGATTGGTTCTGGAAAAAGTGCACCCGGACGTGAGCGCGAAGCATCCGAGCTTCGAAAGGCGGGGTGCATGCAGGATAAGGCAGAAATTTCGACACGCAATCCGGATGACGAAGAATCCGCTCGGCAAACCGAAAAAGCAACCGGCGCGAGCGCGTTGCGCCCGACTCGCCGTTCCTTTCTCACCCAGCTGGGAGTAGCTGGACTAACGATCACGGCGGCGCCGCTGATCGCGCAATCGCCGGCTGCGTCTCCACCAGTCGAAGCGCCCGCGGAAACACCCGCGTCGGCGCCGGGCGCAGTCCCGGTGACGCTGAACATCAACGGCAAGCCGTACCAACTCAATCTCGACCCGCGCACGACCGTCCTGGATACCTTGCGCGAGCACCTCAACATGTTCGGCACCAAGAAGGGCTGCGATCACGGCCAGTGCGGCGCCTGCACGGTGCATATCAACGGACGACGCATGAACTCGTGCCTGACGTTCGCCGTTATGCATCAGGACGACAAGATCACGACCATCGAAGGCCTCGGGCAGAACGGCCACCTGCATCCGGTGCAGGAGGCATTCATCCAGTTCGACGGCTTTCAGTGCGGCTACTGCACGCCGGGACAAATCATGTCGGGCGCGGCCTTACTGAAAGAGCCGGTTGGCCCGAACGATGATGACGTTCGCGAGATGATGAGCGGGAATCTCTGCCGCTGCGGCGCTTACGACAACATCGTGGCGGCGGTGCAGTCGGCGCGCCGCAAAGGCTGAATCGCCGCAGGTCAAAATTCGCTCCGTGGAGGTCGCGCATGGAAAGCTTCCAATACGAACAAGTCAAAACGGTTGATGCGGCGGTCGCAGCCCATCCCACACAGCGTGGCGGGAAATTTGTAGCCGGCGGGACCACGCTGATTGATCTGATGAAGCTGAATGTGGAGACACCGCAGGTTGTAGTCGACATCAATCCGCTGCCCCTGAACAGGGTCGAAAGCACGGGCGACGGCGGCGTGAAGGTCGGGGCGATGGTTCGCAACAGCGATCTGGCGAATCACGAGCTCATCAAGCAACGCTATCCCGTGCTGTCGCAGGCGTTACTGTCGGGGGCATCGCCGCAGTTGCGCAACATGGCGACGACCGGCGGCAATCTGCTTCAGCGCACGCGCTGCTATTACTTTCGCGATACCGCGTACAAAGCGTGCAATAAGCGCAATCCGGGTTCGGGGTGTGCGGCAATGGACGGCTTCAATCGTATTCACGCCATCCTTGGCACCAGCGAGCATTGCATCGCGACGCATCCGTCGGATATGGCAGTGGCGATGATGGCGCTGGAAGCGGTGGTGCACACCGAGGGTGCGAAGGGCGAGCGCAGCATTCCGCTGGATAAGTTTTATCGCGTGCCGGGTAGCACTCCCAACATCGAGAATGTGCTGGAGCCGAACGAACTGATCACGTTCGTCACGCTGCCGGGGCTCGCCAACGGCACGAGGTCGTACTACCTGAAGCTGCGCGACCGCCAGTCGTACGAGTTTGCGTTGTCGTCGGCCGCGGTGGTCGTGAAGCTGAACGGCGACCGCATTGAGCGCGCGCGAGTGGCGCTCGGCGGCGTGGGGACGATTCCCTGGAGATCGCGGGAGGCGGAGCAGGTGCTGGAAGGAAAGCCGGCAAACATTGAGACGTTCAAGCGTGCGGCGCAAGCGGCGGTGACAGACGCACATCCGCTGCACGATAACGCGTTCAAGGTAAAACTCGTGCAGCTGTGCCTGGCACGCGCGCTGCGGGTGGTCACGCAACAGAGTTGAGCGACCCCAGCTTAGGTCCAAAAGACGGACGCGAACCTGGGGCACACTCGGTCGGGAAAAAACCAGAGATGATGTGGCGTTTACGACGCGGCTGAAGCTGCGCCCCTTGAAATCGCCTTAGTGGAGCAACACATGAGCACATCAGTCATTGGCCAGCCAATCTCGCGCATTGACGGCGAGCGCAAGGTTACAGGTCACGCGCCTTACGGAGCTGAGCACGCCATCGAGAACGTTGCTTATGGTGCGCCGGTCACCAGCACCGTTGGCAGCGGCCGAGTCACGCGCATCGACACCAGCGAGGCGGAGAAGATGCCGGGAGTGCTTGGAGTCATTCACCACGGCAATGTCGAGCCGATGTATCGTCCGGCGCAGGGCTTCGAGCAGATGATCCGCGCCGGCGAGACGCGCCCGCCGTTCGAGGACGACAACGTCTATTACTACGGCCAATACATTGCGCTGGTGATTGCCGAGACCTTTGAGGAAGCCAATGCCGCGGCGTCAAAGGTGCGAGTGGAATACGACAGTAGCAAGCCGCTAGTGCCGCTGGAGTCGTCCACTCCTGAGAAGAATCCTGCCTTGCAGTACTCGCGTGGTGACGCGGAGAGCGCGTTTGCCGAAGCTCCAGTGAAAGTCGATCAGACGTACATCAATCCGGTCGTGACCCACAATCCGATGGAGATGCACGCCACCATCGCGGTGTGGAACGAAGCCAAAGATAAGCTGACGCTCTACGCCACGACGCAGGGCGTGGTGAACTATCACAACACGCTATGCCAGATGTTGGACATGCCGCTGGAATCGATGCACGTTATTTCGCCGTTTGTCGGCGCCGGTTACGGCAGCAAGCTGTTTCCCTGGCCGCAGTCGCTGATGGCCGCGGCGGGGGCGCGTCACGTTGGACGTCCGGTGAAGGTCACGGTGCCGCGCACTCTGATGTTCACTACCGTTGGCCATCGGCCGACTGCCCAGCAGCGCGTGCGTCTTAGCGCCACCTCCGATGGCAAGCTGACCTCGACCATTCACCAAGTGTTGCAGGAAACTTCGATGGTCGACGACTATGTTGACCGTATCGTCGAGCCCACGCCATTTCTCTACAGTTGCCCAAACGTCTCCACGATGCAGCATTTGGTGCGGCTGAATTACGGAACACCCACCCCGATGCGAGGTCCCGGGACCACGACAGGACTATTCGCACTGGAATCGGCAATGGACGAGTTGGCGATTGCGTTGAACATGGACCCGCTGGAGCTTCGCCTCAAGAACTACGCCGAGCAGGACCAGCAGTCCAATCTGCCGTGGTCCAGCAAGCATCTGCGTGAGTGCTACGAGCAGGGAGCACAGCGCTTCGGCTGGGGCAAGCGCAACCCGAAGGTCGGCTCGATGCGCAACGGCGACAAGATTCTTGGCTGGGGTATGGGTACAGCTACCTGGCCCGGCAGTCGCAGCCGAGCTGACGTTCGGGTGCGATTACTCATCGACGGCACTGCGCGCGTCTCGTGCGCCTGCCAGGACATCGGTACCGGAACCTACACCATCTTCGCGCAAATCGTGGCGGACCAGACCGGCATTCCCATTGAGAAGATCCAAGTCTTGCTGGGCGACAGCGATCTGCCGCCCGGACCGACCTCCGGCGGATCGGCAGCAACGGCTACGGTGTTGCCGGCGATAGTCAAAGCGTCGGATCAGGCAAAAACAATTCTTCTTGCGGTCGCGACCAAGACGGAGAAATCGCCGTTTCACAACGCCGATCCGAAGACGCTGAAGATTACCAATGGCCGAATTCATGCACAGGACAGCTCACCGAGCTCGGGAGTTGCTTTCCAGGAGATTCTCGGACTGCGCCGATTGTCGTCGGTAGACGGGGAAGGGCGGACCGAAATGCCTGCCGAGGCGAAGAAGTATTCGATTCATTCATTCGGCGCGCATTTCTGTGAAGTCGAGTTCGATCCCGGCATTGCACGCCTGCGCGTAACGCGCTGGGTAGTGGCGATGGATGGAGGCAGAATCATCAACACAAAGACGGGGCGCAGCCAGTTTCTGGGCGGCGTCGTGATGGGCATCGGAATGGGAATGTTCGAAGAGACGGTCTACGACATTCGCAACGGGCATCCCGTGAACAGCAACTACGCCGATTACCTGGTGCCGACGAACAAAGATATTCCTGATATCGACGTCATAATGCTGGACTATCCCGATCCGATTCTCAACGACTACGGCGCGCGCGGCATCGGGGAGATCGGCTTGACTGGCGTGGCCTCGGCACTAACTTCGGCGACGTACCACGCCACAGGCGTGCGTGTACGCAAGCTGCCGATACGGATTGAGAACCTGCTGACGTCAGACGCTGTGGCCTGACGACGCCGAAACAGTAGCACGCTGCGTCTGCATGTACGGGATGAGTCATCCCGACGCCGGCCTTGCGATGATCCAGATTCCGTACGTTTTCGGCACCGGTACGGATCCCAAGGATCTTAGCCAGACCGCAAGGTCTCCAATCCGGCTGAGCCCCAACCATTCTCATACCGTTTTTCGCGTTGACTGTGCCGGGCTGAAGGCTGAGACCACCTACTGAATTACGGTCAACTCGATGGAAGCAACGCGCAATGACGACGAGACTGAACCGTCAGGCATGCCGTTTGACGATATCCGAGGTTCAAGTTAAGAACAGCGCTGGAGAGAGGCCGTCATCCCTGGCGCGAATATGGGGCATGACACGACTCTGCCAGTCATCGAATGCTCTGTTGCAAAGGATCACCCCATGAACCACCAACAACCTAATTCGGAATCTCCCCAGACCTTCGCGGCTACTGAGCAGTAATTCGAACCCCTGCTAGACAGCGAGTTAAGCTGCGGCGCTGCGCAAGATTCACCCGAAGACCCTGCAGAAGATGGCGCCGCGCCACGAAGTTGTAGCTATCCAGATTGGGGAGCTGTGGCGCTTTCGCCGCTCGGCGCTCAATCGATGGCTGGAGAGAATCGCCGGCTGATTCGACAACAAAACAGAAGGCCTTGCATTGGAGGGCAGGATCGACGTTAATTCCCCCACGGCTGCGATCCAATCGGCGGCTTAATTAAGGACGCAGATGGCAACCTGTACGGGAAGGCAATAACGAGCGGCGCAGGGAACAACGGAGTTGTTTTCGAAGTCACGCCCTAAGGCCGAAGTTCCCCCTCCACGTGGGGCCGCTTCAACCAAACTAGGTCCGAGCAAGCTCGTATCAGCTCCAAACTGCGGGCTTCCGACTCGGGAGGACGAAAATCAAAGTGGCGAGCAGCTAAGCTGCTGGCGCTGATGCAGAACTTTGAGTTGTGCTATGAGCTGCCACTCAGCACCCCCCGCCGTTGAAGCTGGAGGCCACAACTGGCTTAAGGCTGCGCTGCTTCAGAGGCTTGAAATAACACGACACGCCACCGCCCACTCTGCCGGGCATAAACTTTGACGAAGCGCCAGTCGTCGGCCACCTGTTTTTCGTCGATCGTGCGCACTCGTTGGAGCCGTCCAGTCACCACCGCCGCGTCGCCATATACGCGGATTTTGATATCCGAGGTGTCGTATCTCTGAAAGTGCATCCGGCCGGAATGGGCGAAGGCAAGCGACTGTGCCTTCGACATTGGCTTCATCTTGGGGACAACAACATCGAGATCATCTGCCCAGAGACCGTCAAGGGTTGCTGCATCGGCCTTCAAGTGAGCATCGTTCCAAGTTGTTTCCAATTGGATAAGGGTCCGTGTGTCGGAGACTGGCTGCGCCTGCAGCAGGGCACATATGCAAAGTACGGATACGCTGAAGAGATACATAGCTTTACAGTAGGCGAACTATAACACAGGGAAGACGCCATCCCCTCGTTCTTAGGGGTGTGAGGCAGGATGACCATCGACACGTCGCGGTTGGGTCCTCCTAAGTCTTGGAAGACTGTGGGATTTTTCTACAGGTTACGACGATGCAATGGCGTTACTTACGATAAGGCGATTTTACGATAGCAATCCAAGCATGTTCACGAGCACGAAATCAACTTCACCGAGAGCTGGCGAGACTACAGCTGGTGCATGGAGGAACGAGTGAAAGCTCGAACGCCGTTCCTTCGCGGTAGGTGCCGCCATAGTTCGTTGTGCCGTAGAGATTGCCGGCGCTGTCGAAGGTGAGGCCGGCGTAGGGAGAGTACCCGTCTATGCGATTGTTGGGAAAGCTGTGCAGTAAAGTCTCTGTCCAGCCTCCGCTCCCGTCCGGCGAAAATTCAAACACAGTTCCGCCGTTGTAAACGCCGCCTCCTGAAGTCGTGCCGTAGAGATTGCCCGCCGCATCGGAGATCAGGCTAACGTAAGCGGGATCAGCCGCGTCCTTGTCGTCGCCGAAGCTATGCAGTAGCGTTTCCGTCCAGCTACCGTTTCCGTCGGGGGTCAACCGAAACACTGTTCCGTAATAAGTGTAGGCACCGCCAATTGAGGTCGTGCCGTAAAGATTGCCTGCGGTATCCAGGATGAGGCCAGCCCAAGGCTCTTGTCCGTCCGGGAGGGGTCCGAAGCTATACAATACCGACTCCGTCCAACTCCCGCCCGCAGTGGGTGTCAGCTCAAACACCGTTCCTTGGCCATGAAGTCCACCTCCAAAGGTCGTGCCGTAAACGTTGCCAAAGGCATCGAAGATCAGGCCTCCCAGCGGGTTCGCACCGTCACCAGTACCGTCACCTCCGCTAAAGCTGTACAGTACCGTTTCGGACCAGCTGCCGCCTTGGCCGGGCGACAACTCGAACACCGTTCCACAGCCCTGGTGAAGGAAACAGTAAGGCCCACCGTTGTCCGTGGTGCCGTAAAGATTGCCGGCAGCGTCGAAGATCAAGCTACCATGGGGAAACGCCCCGTCGTCATAAACGATGCTGGTGAAGCTATACAGCACCTTCTCTGTCCAGCCGCCGCCCACGGTAGGAGACAGCTCAAAGACAGTCCCGGCATCGTCAGTGCCGCCGTATATACTCGTGCCGTAGAGATTGCCGGCGGCGTCCAGGATCATGCCCGCCGCGGGATAAGTTCCGTCAGTACCGTTGTAGTTAAAACTGTGCAGCACCGTCTCCGTCCAGCCGCCGCCCTCGCTGGGCGACAACTCGAACACTGTCCCGTAGTTGTAAGTTCCTCCATATACGGTCGTGCCGTAAAGGTTGCCGGCGGCATCGCTCACTAGGGCAGCCCATGAATTCATACCGTCGGTGCCGCTGCCGAAGCTGTGCAGCACCTTCTCGTTCCAGTTGGTAGTCGCCCAGGTACTGGTGACCAACAGGAAAACAGCAGAGATCGCCAAGGCCTTCAACCCGATGGAGAATCCCTTGCGCCGCATGGTTAGTTCTCCTTAAACAAGATTTGGTTTTGCCCCGAGCAGAACTCTCAATGATAGCCTAAGCAAGCCGTCAGCATTATCAGCTTTAGAGAAACTGAATGACAGTGAAATCTATATTTTATGGTTAGGGTCTGGCGGTTGTTGTTGTTATCAGGCGTCATCGTAACCGATCCGGCCCGGAGCCGATCACTTACGATAAGGCAATTTGCGCCAGTTATGCTGACTTCGCGGCCTTTGGCACGAACAGAAGAGGCTGAGATTGTTTTACGTAATCCTCGCAAGCCTCGCCCCATGGAAACCGAGACTCTTTGTCGGGCCAGAAGCATTGCATCAGTGGAAATCGGTCTGGAGCATAGAACCAAAGTGCATATCCAACGTGCTCGCGATAATGGCTCGGATCGACTTGCTTGAACGTACACCGGTACGGGTCTTCAAGAATGTCGTTGTAGACTTCTCCGATTTCGTAGCGACAACCAGTCTTCACTTGCTCCCCAATGATGCTGACCACGCTCTCGCACGTTTTGAGTGACAAACCGCGGACAATCACTTCGGGATGGCTGAATGAGTGGAACGGTCCGATTGAGAATGCCCAGTTCGGCCCTTCCTCATGCTCTCGCGGAAATACCCCGACGATGTGAAATCCTTGTGTTCGTATGTCCGTCAACACCTTCGCGTCAGGTGCTGAGAGGTCATCCGTGAGGTCAAGTGATCGCGTCATAATCCGCCCGATAATCGCAGGCGTTCCCAACTGGCGAAATCAGGCATTATCGTAACCGATCCGAGCCGCCCCGATCACTTATCAAATGGCGATTTTGCAACAGCTACCTCGAAGCGCCCGCTAATGTAAATCTTCGAAAAATAAAACATCAGGACGCGCCATCAACCTACTTCTTTTGCGGAGCGCCCAAGCCCGTGATCTCCCACACCACGCCGCAACCTTCCCCGCCGCATCCGCCAGAGATTCCGCCTAAGGTCGTCGTGCCGTAGAGATTACCGTTGCTGTCCAGGACGACCGGGCCAACGGGAATGTACCCGTCACTGCCCGCAAAATCGTGCAGATCGAGGATCGTCCATGATCCACCGGAATTGATTAGCCTGAAGACCCAGCCGGCATCGTTAGCGCCGCCGACAACACAGGTTCCATAAAGATTGCCCTGTGTGTCCAACGCCAGGGGTTGCGGAGAACAGTTGCCGAAGGTGTAAAGCGTAGAGAAAATCCAGCTTCCCTCTGACGGTGTCAGTTCGAAGATGGTTTCGGCGCCCTGGGCGGGAAAATCAGTGGTGCCATAAAGGTTGCCGGACCGATCCCTGATTAAGGAGGTGGCCTGAGACGGACTCCCATCTTCCCAGCTGGGAAAGTTATAGAGGATATCTTCTCTCCACGTCCCGCCGGATGGCGACAGCTCGAAAGCTGTCCCTCCTCCGTACTGTCCGGAAGCATTCCCTCCGTACAATGTCGTTCCGTAGAGGTTTCCGGCCGGGTCGAAGACCATGCCATATTCCGGCATAGTCCCGTCGATGCCATTGAACTGGAAGTTATGCAGGATGCTGAAGGTCCAAGCCCCGCCGGAGGGCGACAGTTCGAAGACTGTTCCGCACCCGGCCTGGCACTCTCCTCCACTTCCAGTTCCTCCGAATTCGGTCGTGCCATAGATGTTGCCGGCTTGATCCAAGACCAGGTGCGTGGAAGACGGGTACGCTCCATCATTTGCTCCTCCCTGAAAGGAATGGAGCACAGTTTCATTCCAATAACAGATGGCCGAATGGCAGGCCGTGGGCGGTGGTTGCAGTTCAAGAACCGTGCCCCTGTCACCAGTGCCACCGTTCGAGGTTGTGCCATAGAGAGCGCCGTTAGGGGCAACCGTTAAAGGCCCCTGCGGTTGAAACCCATCGTTGCCGTAGCTGAACTCGTAGAGCGGGTCCAGCGTCCAACCCGAACCCCGCTGCGTCAGTTTGAACACGCCGCCGAGTCCGTCCTCTCCACCACCGGCATAGGTTGTTCCGTAGAGAGTTCCTGGACCAGCAACAGTCACACCGGCCACAGGATCCGAGCCATCGGCGCCGCCGGTAAAGAAGTGAAGCACGCTGAACGTCTGCGCCTCCGCCGTCGGTGACAGAACTACAGCCAACGCAAATGAGAAAGCTAGTGTGAATGCCCGTAGCAGCAGCTCTTGCGACAGAGTTCGGACAGAAGATTGTGTCGGGATCGTCATGGTGGTCTCCTTCACGGAATGCGACCGTAGACAATTGCCATTTCCGACAGCGGAACTCTACACCCGGAATGGCGCATCTTCAAACGGAAACGATAGTTGTCGTCATCAGGCGTTATCGTAAGTGATCCTGCCCCGCCGATCACTTACGAAATGGCGATGTTACGCCAAGGCTACGGCATGATCTCCCACACCACGCCGCCCCCATAAACTCCGCCCGCGTTCGAGGTGCCGTACATGTTTCCGCCGGCGTCGAAGGTGACAGCGCCGATCGGGTATATCCCGCCATCGCCGTCTCCGAACTGGTAAAACGAGCTGTAGATCCACTGCTCGCCGGCGCGTGTCAGCTTGAAAATCTCGCCCTCTTCACCGTCACCGCCGTTCGGCAACGGCCCATAGACATCGCCGCGTGCGTCGAGGCTGGGCGCGGCAAGGGGGCCAGTAAAGTTGTAAACCGTGAAGGTTTTCAATATCGCGAAGGACCAACCGCCGTTCTGCGGCGTCAGTTCATACACTGAACCAGGCTGGATATCTCCCGTCAGCCCGAAGAGGTCGCCCTGCGCATCCATGGCGAGACCTCCGGAGTTGGTGCCACTAACGCCTGGCAGGGAAGAGAGTGTCGTCTCGCTCCAACCCGATTGCGTTGGGGAGAGTTCGTATACAGTCCCGATGCCGCCGCTCCCACCAAATTGGGTAGTGCCGTAGAGATTGCCGGCGCCGTCGAATATCACTCCAGCATAGGGATTGCAGCCGTCATTGCCACAGGTGAAGTCCCACAGCACGCTCTCTGTCCAGCCACTGCTGGAACGCGCCAGTTTGAAAACGACACCATAACCCGAACTTCCACCGTAGGCAGTAGTTCCGTAGATGTTCCCGACCGCATCGAAGGCCAGATCGCCATTGTAGGGATTCCCACCATCCGCACCGCCGGTAAAGCTGTAAAGCACGGTTTCGATCCAGGGGCAGATGAAGCTCTTACAAGTGGTTGCGGGAGGTTGCAGGCTGAAAACCGTTCCATAGTTTTCGGCGCCACCGCTGTAGGTTGTCCCATACAGAAGGCCGTTCGGGCCAATAAGCACCCTGGCATACGGCTGGTTTCCGTCATGTTGCTGGGAGCCAAAGCTGTAGAGAGGTGAGAAGACCCAACCTCCGCTCTGGTGGACGAGACGATAAACTGCGCCTTGGCTGTGGATGCCGCCAAGAGTGGCCGTGCCGTAGATCCTGCCCTGCTGATCGAGCGTTACGCCCGCGAAGGGATTCGCACCGTCGGCCCCTCCGGTGAAGTTGTGCAATACGGTCAGGGTCTGCGCCTGGGCAATTGGGGTCATTGCGAGAATTGCCCCCCAAATGATCAATGGAACGAATACCGCCGGTTTCACTCGCAAGTTGATGCCGAGACTCGAAGCTGCGATCCGCTGCCACGCCATGCTGAATCCTCCTTGAGTTCGGCGCAAGAGTAGCACGCACCACCCGCAGCGCGACTTAATTTTGGATTACGGTCTAACGGGTTGAAAGGAAGAGCATTAGCGTAATCATTTCACGATAGTGGGTGGAAAGCAGGCGATATCGCAAGTTACCCCGACACGATACATCCGGTTCCGTAACCTGTGATATGGCGATTCGTCACCAACTAACGATGGTTTCCGGGTAGCCAACGATACTGCAGGATGCAACCCATGCGTTAGAGTGGATCGCGGAGTTTTGTTCTTCGTAATCTTCCCTACGGCATAAATTGTCATGAAACGGTTTATGGGACTCCTGTTGCGGGCGCTGTCAGTGCTTGTCCCGGTCACTGGTGCAATCGCGATGTTGCGCCAGTTACCTGAGCAGATCGGAATATTAACGCCGACACTCTGATAGCCTCGCGGCCTAGTACTCTGGAGATGGCGCTTCTCGGTGAACGTACATCATTCGGCTGCGGCGTGAGTCCCCACGATACACAGCAACCTGAACCGCAACATCCTTACGGCAATGGGCCAGAAGTCAGTTTGTGTCTACCCACGAAGGCTCTTCACCGAACATCTACACAACCGTTACACCATGCAGACAACCGTCAAATCTCGCGCAACTACCTTCTTCACTACGGCCCAGAGTAGACAAGGGACGCAGACAGATGGCATGGCGAACCAATATGGATGGACTCGCTTCTCGCCGGCCTCTGAATGCGCGCCGATGTCGCCGGAAAGATCGTCTGCTGCGAGCCGAATTAAATAGATAGGGAAAAACAATAATGAAGAACGCTACATTACTTGCAATCACCGGACTATTGGCAATTGGCCTTATGTTTGGTGTCAACCCTGCGCAAGCCCAGACTATCGGCAAGGCCGGAAGTCTGGACACGACCTTCGGCATCGATGGAACGGTAACGATCAACCTCGCCGGGAGTGGCGGGAGCGTCAGCCCGTTGACCGCGATCGAGCAGTCCAACGGCGACATCGCGGTGGTCACCGGGCTCACCGAGGAGTTCTCCGGCGAGGTTTTTGCTCTGGTGCGGCTCACGCCGAGCGGGACGGAGATTGGGACCACCACGGCGTCATTCATCACCGACGGCTTCAACAGCCCGACCGCCATGGCGGTACAATCCGACGGCGACATCGTAGTTGTGGGGACGGCATCTCTTACTTTTGATGGGGCACAAGAGTTTGCCATAGCGCGGTTCACGCCCAACGGCCAGCTGGACGCTACCTTTGGTACAGGTGGCTTGGTGACGACCGATATCAGCGGACCGTTTCCTACGCCCTCCGCTGTCTTGGCGCAACCCAACGGCCAGATACTGGTCGGCGGGTTTGTGGATGGGACTAATAAAAATAGCCCCGGCAAGACGGTGCTGGTGCGGTATAACGCAAACGGCAGCCTGGACACCACGTTCGGCACGGGTGGAATTGTGGAGGAGACCACTGAAGCGGCTTCGCCCGCGGCGCTGGCGGAGCTGTCCAACGGTTCCTACCTGGTCGTGGGTGGCGACGCACCTTCATCGGTGGAATTCAGCTCCACGGGAGTGCTGCAGGCCACGGTAACGCCGGGAACATTGGCTGCGGTTAACAGCCAGTCGGGAACGGGTTGCTGTTCCCCGGTCGTTTTTCTGCCGAACGGTGACTATCTTGTGGCCGAGACTGTTAGCACCGGCGGCCATCTCCACACTGACGTCAAAGCGAAGCGTTTCCTCGAAACCGGGGTCGTGGATACTTCCTTCAGTTCCACTAACTTCACCTTCGGCGGCAACACGGAAAACGAGCCGCAGGCAATCGCTCTGCAATCGAACGGGCAAATCGTGGTGGGCGGCATCACGAACGCTCACGGCACGCCGGTTACGGGCGGCTTGGCCCGGCTCGATTCCAACGGCGATCTGGATACCACCTTCGCCAGCGAGGGCGGCCTAGTGAGTCAGGCGGTGGTTTCTGGCCTGCTGATACAGACTGATGGAAAGATCGTTGCCATCGGGAACAATGGGGAGCTAGCGGTGGCCCGGTATTTCGCGAATTAGACCTGCCGTTTGGGTCGGCGGATCCACAGAACTGATAGCGCTCGTCGCGAACCAGTTTCGAGCCTATCTTGACCCAGCAAATAGAGACGCTGATCGCAACCACGGTCAGCGTCTTCTTACCCGTGTTATGGCCTAAAATACGCTTTCCCATCGTTGGGATGCAGCGTCATGGCTACCATCGAATCAGCCAGATTGACTGACGGCAACTTTCTGCTTGGAGAAAAATCCAGCCTTCGCTCGCGTCTGTATCGAATTCCGCCATTACATTTCGGCTTGGCGTATCTCGTTGTGCCGCAAGTCGCATCCGCGACCCGTTGAAGCTGGAGGCCACAACTGATAGGGGCGGTTCAGGTCCGGATCGATTCGATGGAAGCCACCTTTGGCCAAGATTGGTTACGACTTGGCCTAAATCCGGGCGATAGACCTGGGGTCCGGTCAAATTCCCCCAATTCTGGGGTTGTGGTCATCTACGATAGCTGGCTAATACTTTTCGGTTGTAATCCGCAAATACTTTTATCGCATCATGCCACGCAATGGTTGAGCCTTTCTGACTTGCTTGTTCACCGAGTTCAATGCAGCTGCGGACGACTCCTGGATCAAAAAACACCCGCCAGGGAACATAGCGCGCCTGCCAGCAATCAGCGGAAAAAGAGAATATTCCCCAGCTAGCACTGATTTCGAAAGGGCTTTGACAAGGCCGATGCATTCCATGCGTGAGTAAATCAACGGCGGTGGCCTTCACTCCCCACGTATCGCAGGAAATGTGGCTCATGCGGACGTGGAAAATCATAGGGTTTTCCACATGAATCGCCTCGGCCCCTTCAAACGATAAGCAGCGGGCGAAGAGCCGGGCTCTCTCCCCGTCGTGGGCCGAACTTGATAGCGAGTTCATCTGTCTCGACGAATGTGAGCTCCTCTCAGAAGAATATCAAGTTCCAGGCACGTGAGCAGCTGATGCATTGATGTTTGATACCGTTCGTCCGGGTCGAACGCTGTCCGACACAGAGGCAACATATGAGAATTGGCAGGTCACCCGTCTTCTTTCGCACGCTCTTTGTTGTTGTGTGCAACGTCAGTTTGCAATGCCGGATATATTTACCTGGCAACTGAAAAACAGGCGTCCGATTTGGCCCCCTTTAGCCTGCCAGAGATTCAATCGCCTGCACTTCCTCCGGAGAAAGCGTCATGTCACGACTGGACAAGTCTTGTCTCATGTGTTCCGCATTGGAAGTGCCAGTCAACGGCAGCATTCCGACGGCGCGTGCGAAGCTGAAAACCACCTGAGCGGGCGTTGCATTCTGACTCCCGGCGAGAGCGAGTACCAAAGGATGGTGCAGAACCTCTAAATTCGCTGTAAGAAGGGAAAATCCCTGATAGAGGATCTTCCGCTGCCGACAGAACAAGCGAACATCGCGGTCCCACCCGAGCTGCGCGAAGCAGCGGTTTTGCACAAATGCAGGAAGGTCGCCGTGAGCGGCCGTCATCTGCTCGAGATGCCTTAAGGAGACATTACTCACTCCGAAAAAACGGGTCCGTCCGGCCTGACGCTCTTTGCACATCGCCTCCCAGACCTCGGCGTCAGCATCGCTCCAACCGTAGGCCCACGCAGGGCCATGCAGTACATAGCTATCGACATAGTCGGTTCCAAGATGTTCGAGCGAACTGGTCAACGACTGCGTCACCTGGGCGGAAAGGCTGGCCGCAGGATCGTAGGGTAATCTGTGATCCTGACCATTCTGATAGGTGAATTTCGTCTGGAGAAAAACATCGCCACGCGCGACCACTCCGGAGCGATAAGAGGCGGCCAGCCCCTGGCCCACTCCAGCTTCAAAATAGTGCCGGCGTTGGTTCGCTGTGTCGATTCCCCGAAAGCCTAGTCGGAGAGCTAGTTCGGTGAGGCCCGGAGTGCGGTCCTCCTTCCAGGCAGTGCCGTAGAGAAAATCGGGAACAGATGGTCGCTCACTTGTCATGGGGGTGTACTCTCGGCTTCAAGGCTGCCTGATAGGAATCCATCGAGCAAGGTCTCCGGTTGCATGTGATTCCAAACATCGTTGTCACATCCCAGCGCCAACGTGAGGCTCAGAGCGCACGGGTTCAGGACGCCGTGGGCAAAACCTACTTGGGAAAACGTTCAACGAGCATTGGCTCGAAGAAGGTCGCCCTCACCTTTACGAGCCTCTCCCCCGCTATGACTTTCTCGACATTCTCTTCGAGATCTTCGAGCGGCAATGGCTGTGCGGAGCCAAACATTCGCGAAACTCCAAACCTTGCAGCGGTTTTTCTCCGGAGCTTCATTAGAAGTCCGGTTCCAAAAGCCCGCTCGGGCGAATGCTGGGCGATCACGAGGCGAACACAGTCCGAAAGCCAACTTAAGTTTTGACTAAACTTGCCTGAACGCTGGCGCGTCACGCCCGCACGCTGCAGCTTACGGCCGGCGCAGGCACTCACTATCTCATTGCATGTGCTGGCCACCGTTTATGGAGACGTTGGCTCCAGTGAGGAATGCCGCTTCCTCCGAACACAGGTACACGATCAAGCCGGCGACCTCGTCCGGCCTGCCCAGTCGGTTGAGCGGGATCTGCGGAATGATTTTGCCATCGAGAACCTCCGTTGGAATGGCAGTCACCATCTTTGTCCCGATATAGCCAGGCGAGATGGTGTTGACGGTCACTCCTTTCTTCGCCACCTCGAGCGCCAGAGCTTTAGTGAACCCGTGCATTCCTGCCTTAGCCGCCGAATAATTCGTCTGGCCGAACGCACCTTTCTGGGCATTCACCGAGGAAACATTGATGATGCGACCCCATCCTCGGTTAACCATCCCATCGCAAACCTGCTTGGTCATGTTGAACACCGAATCGAGATTGGTGTGAATGACCTCGTCCCAGTCAGCTTTCGTCATCTTTTTAAAGGTATGGTCTTTCGTAATGCCGGCATTATTGATGAGGATATCGACCTGGCCGACTTCCTGGTGAATGCGCGAGACGCCCCGTTCGCAGGAGTCGTAATCGGCCACATCGATTGGAAATGCCGAAAAATGATAGTTGCGGGCCTCCATACCGGCCAGCCACTTCGCAGAGTTCTTGTTAGCCGGAGAATAGGTCACGAGAACACGGTAGCCAGCATCGTGCATCTTCGTGCTAATCGTTTCGCCAAGCCCACCCATGCCACCGGTAATCAGTGCAGTTCGCTGTGTCATGCTTTCTGTGCCACCTCGTAATGTTCGAGATGTAGGAAAGGATATCTCACGGGCAAGGTTCCCGGAGTGGCGTCGACTCGCCTTAGCTGGATTCCGATGATGCCTCTCGACTGAGCGTGCGAGCGCGACGCAGCACGTTCTCGGCCCGAGCGCCGCGATATCTAGGTACGGCACAAGAGCTGGTCGTCCTTATCACTGCGAAATCCGGTGCTTTGCGTTTCTGCTGATTCTGGCTGGGATCATCAGTAAGAACCGTCAAGGCAGCACACGCCTCTAGTCAGGTGACGCTGCTCGATTGATTCCCCGGGTGCTGGCCGATGGCCGAGGAAGTAAACCCCTGCCGCCTTCGCCTCCTGGTAGATTGGAATATCCGGATCGGCGTTTTTCCACTGCAGATCCGTAATCGCTCGGCGATGATTTGACTGGGCTGACGCATTATTTTCACCTGCGCGACCGGGTGCGAACAGGTGGACCGCGGTGGAGCTTCAGAGGCGCGTCAGCCCTTTCTACGTGGCGGAGCGTTGGTGTACTTGCCTTCCGGGTTCCCCCCGGGCGAGGCCGCCCCCGATCGCCTCCCGAGGGGAGAAGACTTTTTCAACCGCGCCGGTCGCGGATGCACCTAAATAGGTGTACGGAGTTCGTCATGACGCCTCGCAAGTTTCATTTTGTTCACCTCGATGTCTTTACTTCACGTCCCTTGGAAGGCAATCAACTCGCCGTGTTCACAGACGCCCGTGGACTCAGTGATGGCGAGATGCAGGGGCTCGCTCGCGAGATGAACCTCGCCGAGACGACCTTCATCCTGCCGCGCGACTTGGCTACGGAGCGGGCAGAGGGTCACAGGGTACGTATCTTCACCGTCCAGGAAGAGTTGCCCTTTGCAGGCCATCCGACGCTGGGTACCGCCTGGCATCTACACCGGCAGTTGCAGGCGGATAAAGTCCTTCTCGACCTGAACGTCGGGAAGATACCCGTCGATTTCGAGCAGCGGGGCGGAATCGCCTTCGGCGAGATGCGCCAGGCCGAACCTCAGTTTAGCCGAATTCATTCGCACTCCGATATTGCACGCGTCCTCGGTATTGATCTGGCGGAGCTCGACGAGAGCCTTCCAATCCAGACCATTTCCACGGGCATGCCATTCACGATGGTGCCGTTTCGCCGGTTGGCGACGCTGCAGAAGCTGGTGATTAGCTGGGGCCAGATGGCGCCATACCTGGCAAGCATCGGCAATCCTGCATTTTTCTATTTCGTCTGCCGCGAGACCGTAAACCCGCCCGCCACGCTCCATGCCCGCATGATCTTTTACAACGGTGAAGATCCCGCGACCGGTTCCGCTGCGGGGTGCTGTACGGCGTGGGCCGTGAAGTATGGCGTCCTTGCGTCTGCGACCCAGGGCCTCATCGAGCAGGGACTGGAGATTCGCCGGCCCAGTTCCATCTTCATCCGTGCCACAAAATCGATCGACAGCATCACCGATGTTCGCGTCGGAGGTAACGTGGTGCATGTGATTGACGGAGAAGTTACGATGTGAGTTTGCTGAGGATATCTTGTGCACGCAAAAAATCCGCTTCAAACCATGCTTCCGCGCATCCGTGAATCCGCATCGATCACCATCGGCGGTGCTGTTTGCACCGCCCCATAATCGCCCGAAGCGCCGCGCATAATTGACGTTCGCAATACTTGTGCTGCGACTCTGTCGGTCGTAGTATCCGGTTCACGCTTACTCCGCGGTGGCGAAAAAATGAACCGGCGTTGCTTGTGCTGCGGATTCCAGGTTTTGGCTGTTCTGGTAAAGCAACGCCGGCAAGACTCGGCAGGGATGCATGAAACCAAAACGAACCATTCTGTGTGTGGATGACGACGAACGCTCTCTCTCAATTCGCAAGGTGTTGCTTGAAACTCGAGGCTATCGCGTATTGACCTGTTCCGATCCGCAATGCGCGATGGAGATTATGAAATCAGGAGGCATCGATCTGGTGCTGACCGACCTGATGATGCCCAAGCTCAATGGGGCAAAACTCATTGAGGAGCTGAAGACGATCTCTCCGGAAACGCCTGCGCTGCTCTTCTCCGGCTCCGTCAATTGTTGTGTTGAGGACCACATGGCGGATGCGTGGCTACCGAAGGGCGAGTTTGCTCCCATGGAATTGTTGGAGCGCATTCGCGTGTTGCTGGTTCGAAAGCGCGGCCCCAAGCGGCCGGTGCCCTTGCCACAACAACTCGCATCCTGAGCAATCCTGGCTGTCGCTGGGCACAACCGTGTCGTGGGATGGTCGCGAGAACCTTTGGCAAGTGCCCACAGATATCATCGCGATATGTCAGCGAGACATGGCCCAAGTTTTGGCCGAAAGCGCGATGAAAGGACAAGCAACTGGCCTAAGATTCTTCCTCGAAGTCTTCATCCTGAAAGATGTAGGGAGCAGTACGGACAAGGCGAAAGCGCACTCTTTCCTTGCAGGTTTCGCAATCAGGGAAACGTTCTCCGCTGATCATCACGACCTCGTGGGCATCACGGTGGTTGCGGTCGTGAATAACTTCGTAGATGCCGGACTGTCGCACCGTGTCCCCTGAGCGGTACCGCCTTCCATTCGGCTGCTTTCCTCTATGGCCCGAGTTCTTGATACCACCCTGAACTCGGAATTGAAGCCGTCGCGCAGGGTCAATGGAACACGCAGAACCGCGTTGCACGATCTTGAGACGTACAGGTACGGCCATGAGCATTACCCCAGTTAAGTTATTTGGCTTTCTGTCCGGTAGAAAGTTAGCTTAAAACTTTGACTTTGTGAAGGGGAGTAGCACAAATCGGCACTCCCATTGGCGGCAACACCGATCATTTGCCGTTCAAGAAGTCCTTGTCATTGCGGATTTTGTTGGCGGAACGCTGAAGCGTGAAACGGACGCGACCTTCGCAAACGCCGCAGGACGGAAACAGTTCGCCTTCGAGCAGAATCGCCTCGTGGGCTTCCCGGTGCCCCAGGTGTTCAACCCGGTATACTCCGGATACCGGAACCGCTTCCGATGGCCTATACACTTGCTCAGCCATACCCTTGCTCAGCGGGGAACAAAAATGATTGTAACGCTACTTTCAGGAGTCGCTTTGGAAAATTGAGGGTAGCCTTACGATTTGTTTCTTTCGTAACGTAACGGCTATCAACCCTGGTGGACGAGCGAGCCTACACGCTCACCCATCACGACCCGGTGGATGTTGCCGCGCTGATTAAGATTGAAAATTACGATAGGCAGGTTATTCTCGCGGCACAGCGCGATTGCCGTTCCATCCATCACCCTGAGGCCGCGACGCAGTACTTCCATATAGCTGATCTGCTCGAACATGGTAGCGTCTTTTACGATAACGGGATCATCGGTGTAAATGCCGTCTACCTTCGTCGCCTTCAGAATGGCATCCGCTTTGATCTCCATAGCCCGCAGGGAGGCCGCCGTATCGGTTGAGAAATATGGATTTCCCGTGCCCCCGGCAAAAACTACGACCCGGCCCTTTTCCAGGTGGCGGATGGCGCGGCGCCGAATGAACGGCTCGGCGACCTGATTCATCTCGATGGCGCTCATGACGCGCGTGAAGACGTCCTGCTTCTCCAGTGCGTCCTGCAATGCGAGCGCATTGATGACCGTGGCCAGCATGCCCATGTGGTCGGCGGAGACGCGGTCCATGTGCTTGGCCTGTTCGGCAACGCCGCGGAAAAAGTTTCCGCCGCCAACCACAATGGCAATTTCGACGCCCAGCCGATGTACTTCGGCGACTTCGGCGGCGATTTCGTGCACGCGCCGATTGTCCACACCAAAGCCCTGCCCTGCAGCCAGGGCCTCCCCTGACAGCTTCAAGAGAATCCGCTTGTAGATAGGAGCGTCCATCCTGCTATGTACCTGAGAGCTGTGATCTCCAGTGTAGCAGGAGTTCCAAGACCGGGCCCTGTCCCAAAATCGATACCGTGCGTTTCTGGAAGCCGTCCAAGGGGGAGTTAGCAGGCGGGGGCCCAAAATCGAAAGGGCGGGATTACTCCCGCCCTTCCTATTCACTCACGCTTGATTTACTCGCTCGCCTGCTCGCCGGCTTTGCTGACCGCGATGGTCTCGCCCACATCGCCGACCTTGAAGCGGGCAAAGCGTTTGACGGAGATGTTTTCGCCCAGCTTGCCGATCACCGTGGCGATAAGTTGCGAGATGGTTATCGCCTGGTCCTTGATGAACGGCTGCTCATAAAGACAAACCTCCTCGTAGAACTTGCCCATCTTTCCCTCGACGATTTTCTCGATCACCGGCGCCGGCTTGCCGGTCTGGGCGGCCTGGGCGCGATAGATCTCCCTTTCCTTCTCGAAAGCCTCAGGGGTGACATCTTCCTTCCGGATGAAGCGAGGATCGGTAGCCGCGATGTGCATCGCGATGTCGTGCACCAGGCTCTTGAAGTCATCCGTACGGGCGACGAAATCACTCTCACAGTTGACCTCGACGAGCACGCCGATCTTGCCTCCCGCGTGAATGTAGCTCTCCACTGAGCCTTCGCTGGTGGTGCGGGTCGCCTTCTTCGCAGCGGTCGCGATGCCCTTCTTCCGAAGAACGACGATCGCTGCCTCAATGTCGCCCTTGGCCTCGGTGAGGGCGTTTTTGCAATCCATCATGGGAGCATTCGTCTTGTCACGAAGCTCTTTTACTTGTGCAGCAGAAATGTTCACGGTAGTCGTACCCATTGGTAAATCTCGCCTTTCGCCTTTCGCAGTTCGCCTTTCGCCAGAACGAAACCAGCCATATCGATCCTAGGAGTGACTTGCCTTCGGGTTCGCGGCCCGCATCTCTGGCGAAGAGCGAACAGCGAAAGGCGCTTTTCAAAAAACCGCCCGCGCTCGATCAATGCGCGGGCTGAAATTACTCGCTCAAACGAGCTGTTCCTACGCGCTTGTATTTTCAGCAGCGCGGCGTCCTCCACGGCCCAGCACCTCTTCCATGCTGACCTCGTCGGAGTCGTCGATGGTCGATTCCGGAGTGGCTTCGCCCTCAGCGCCTTCTGCGCTGGCTGCGGCGGCTTCCGCTGATTCGCTATACTGCACGCCCGCCGCGATGTCGGCCACTTGTTTGTCGGTGGCAGCATTCGCGCCTTCGACCACTGAGTCCGCAATCTTGGAGGCGAACAGCCGGATGGCACGCAGGGCGTCATCATTGCCCGGAATCACATAATCCACTTCCGTCGGATCGCAATTGGTGTCCACCACGGCAACCACCGGAATGCCCAGTTTGCGCGCTTCCTTAACCGCGATCTGCTCCTTATTCGAGTCAATCACGAACAGCACATCGGGCAGACGATTTAAGTTCTTGATACCGGCAAGATTCGCCTGAAGGTGCTTGCGCTCGCGCTCCAGCTTGATGACTTCCTTTTTCGGCAGCAGTTCGTAGCGGCCATCGGTGGCCATATCGTCAAGTTCTTTCAACCGCTTCACCGACTTCTGCACCGTCACCCAGTTGGTCAGCAGCCCGCCCAGCCAGCGCGAGTTAACATAGAACATGCCGCTGCGCGTCGCCTCTTCGGCAATCGCGTCCTGCGCTTGGCGCTTGGTGCCGACAAACAGCACCAGCTTGCCTTCCGCCACCTGGTCGGTGACAAACTTCGACGCCTCTTTGAACATCTTCAGCGTCTTCTGGAGATCAATGATGTAAATCCCATTGCGCTCGCCGAAGATGAATTCCTTCATCTTCGGATTCCAGCGTTTCGTCTGATGCCCGAAGTGAACGCCCGCTTCCAGCAACTCCTTCATCGTGATATTGGCCAAGCTACCTCCTCAGTAGGCTTGCATCCCAGCCGCCGCCGGGATTGCTTTTCCCGCCCCGCGTTCGCGAATGCGGGAAGGTTTCGTTCCGGTTGGTGTACTTCACTCTACCCGCCCCCGGAACCAAAGAGCGGGTTGTCAGTTGCTGGTCGTCAGTTGTCGGTTAAGACTGTCGTCGGCGCCTCACTGACAACAGACAACGACAACGCGCCTAGCGCTTGCTGAACTGGAAGCGCTTACGCGCACCTTTCTGACCGTATTTCTTGCGTTCCTTCCCACGTGCGTCGCGGCGCAGAAAGCCTTCGGCCTTCAGCTTGGCGCGCAGTTCGGGATTGAACTCCTGCAAGGCGCGGGCCGCACCCATACGAACCGCCCCGGCTTGGCCGTTCACGCCGCCACCGCTGACCGTGCAGACCACGTTGAACGTTCCACCCGTTTCCGTCAGCACGAATGGCGACTTCGCCATAATGCGCTGCGCCTCGGTCACGAAGTGCTGATCGAAAGGCTTGCCGTTGACGGTAAAATCGCCGCTGCCGGGACGAAGAAAGACACGCGCAACGCTCGACTTGCGTCGTCCCGTGCCGTAGTACTGAACCTGTTCTGCCATCTTTTCCAGTTTCCTATCGAACTTGAAGGGGCGTGGCTTCAGCCGCGCCGTTACCCTTTACCGTTCATTTGTGTCATCCCGAGCGAGGCGCTTCAGCGCCGAGTCGAGGGAGCTGCTTTATGCCCGCTGCGCCATCGCAAGCGCTTCCGGCTTCTGCGCCCGGTGGGGATGCTTGTCGTCGCGATAAACCTTCAGCTTGCCGGCCATCGCACGCCCTAGCTTGGTATGCGGCAACATACCCACAATCGCGTCTTCGACAATCTTCTCCGGCCGCCGCGTCAGCCGCTTCTTGTACTCTTCGGAACGAATGCCGCCCGGATAGCCCGTGTAACGGTGATAAACCTTGCTGTCGGTCTTCAGCCCGGTCAGCCGAACCTTGGCTGCGTTGATAACAATGACGTGGTCGCCGGTATCGAGGAACGGCGTGTACTTGGGGCTGTCCTTGCCGGAGAGGATGCGAGCCACTCGCGTGGCCAACCGTCCTAACGTCTGACCATCGGCATCAACGACAAACCACTTACGCGCAATTTCCCCCTTGGGGAAATAGGTTGACATCTCTAAACTCTCCCAGAATTTGAAACCGCGAAAGAGCCGCTCGGTTCAGGCGCTGGACGCGCAGAGACCTTCAGGCGGGCAAACGCAGGACCGCGAAAGATCTAAGCATAGACTACTCGCGCCGCCATTGTCAATGAATCGACAGCCTTAGCAGGTATTCGCTCCATCAAGTCTGCCAGAGAATTAGCGCACCTACAACGGCCTTCCAGCCTGCTAGACTTTGCCCAATGCGGGTTCTCGGGATAGATTGCGGAAGCGAGTACACAGGTTATGGCGTGGTCGAACAGGATGCCGCCGGGGCTCTGCACCATCTCTGCAGTGGCGCGATCCGGCTCTCGACGCGCGACGCTCTGGAAATCCGCCTGAAAAATATCTGCGAAGCTCTGAGCGAGATCATCGCCGCATACTGCCCGGAGCAGGTCGCCATCGAAGATGTTTTCTATGCGGTCAATGCCAAGTCCGCACTCAAATTAGGACATGTGCGAGGCGTGGCGATGCTAGCGGCCGCGCAGGCGGGACTCGAGGTGGTGGCCTACTCTCCTTTATCGATCAAGTCTGCCGTAGTCGGTTACGGCAAGGCGGAAAAATCGCAGGTGCAAGTAATGGTAGCGCGACTGCTGAATCTGGCTGCGCCGCCGACTCCCGCCGATGCCGCCGATGCCCTCGCGATCGCCATCTGTCATCTGCACACTGCCGGCACCTTACAACGCCAGAAGGCGGCGGCTCGCTGTTAAAATGCATCGTCAGAATGAAATGGTCGTGCTTCTTCGTAGCCTGCTTGCTTTCCGCCTCTTCGATGGCCTTACAGCATCCAGCGGCTCAGGCTGCTTCCGAAACCTCCGTCACATTTAGCTTTGACTGGCTTCGCGGCGATCCCTGGCAGAAATACACGATTAACGTTCAATCTGACGGCAAGGCGCAATTCGACGGAACGCCGCATCCGGATGAGAGCAACGACGCCGAACCCTATCAGCAGGGCTTCACGATGTCAGAGGCAAACCGGCAGAAGATCTTCGCGCTCGCGCAGAACCTTAATTACTTCCGGGGTGACTTCGATTCGCATATGAAGCACGTCGCCAACACTGGCTCAAAGACACTGGAATACCGCTCGGCACAAATCAACAGTTCCACGACCTACAACTGGTCAAAAAATCCGGACATCCAGGAGCTGACGCGTATCTTCCAGGGCATTGCGATGACGATCGACTACGGCCGCAAGCTTGCGTTTCAATATCGCTTTGACAAGCTGGGGATCGATCAGCGTATGAAGGAGTTGCAGGACCTCCAAGCCAACCACGACGTCGAAGAACTCCAGATCGTTGCTCCCATTCTGCAGAAGATCGAAGCCGATCCGAACATCATGAATATCAGCCGGCAAGGCGCACAACGCCTGTTGCGAAGCATCGACGAACCGGTTCCCGCTGCGGTATCGGCACCCTGAGACGGGTGAATATTGCCGATTCCGCAACTCTGCCACTGCAAAATGTTGACAATCCAACAGCGCACTTTTCCGAAACACACATCGAAATTGGTGTTTAAATAGTTGCAGCTAACGCCCGGCGGGTCCCTCCCACTCGCCCGGTCGGTCTCTCAGCACAGGGGAGTGCCCAGGAGTTTCACCATGCCACGCCGTACGAATCTCACCTCGATAGCGTCTACTGGTTTTCTGGTTGTTGCTCTCTGCCCAATCGCTTTCGCCAGCTCCCACGTCAGAATCGTCCGTCTCAGCTCGGTGGAAGGACAAGTACAGATCGACCGCGCCCAGGGAGATGGCATGGAGCGCGCCATACTCAACACGCCGATCGTTGAGGGCACTAAACTGGTGACCGGTAGCGACGGTTTGGCTGAGGTGGAATTTGAGAACGAAAGCGCCCTGCGCCTTACCGGCGATTCTCAGGTGAAGTTCACGAAGCTGCAGATGAGCGATACTGGGTCGAAAATCAACGAAGTCCAGATCGCAAAGGGGCTGGTCTATCTGAACACAGCTTCCAAGGGCGACGATATTTATCGGGTCAATGCCGGCAACACAAGCCTGCTGGTGCGTCGCGACACGCTGATGCGACTGGATGCGACGCAGGACAAATTGCAGGTTGCGGTTTTCAAGGGCGATGTTCAGGTCGAAAATCAGTTGCAGCCGGCTTCCATTCACAAGAAGCAAACACTAACGGTAGATCTCAGCAAACCCACGGAATACGCGGTCGTCAACGGCACCGAAGCTGATCGATTCGATAATTGGAACAAGGAGCGTGAAGACTACAGCAGGACCTACGCGGAAAACGACAGCTACTCGGGTCCCACACGCGCCTTTGGCCTCCAGGATCTCAATTACTACGGCGACTTCTTCTATGCCAACGGCTACGGCTACGTTTGGCAGCCGTATGGCTTCGCCGGCTCGCTGGCGAATTGGGATCCGTATAGCAACGGCGCCTGGATGTTCTATCCCGGCTTTGGTTACTCGTGGGCGTCGGCATATCCGTGGGGATGGCTGCCCTTTCATTATGGATCGTGGGCTTACCTGAACGGTGCAGGTTGGGCATGGGTGCCCGGCGGCGGCTACAACGGCCAGTGGTACGCCAATAATTTTCTGGTGGCGCCCAGAATCACCAAAGCCCCCGAGCACTGGACGGCGCCTGCGCCTCCGGCAATCTTGGCCGGCAACACCGCGCCTAAGACGGTGCTAGTCGGCTCGACTGGTCATGCGCTCACGATTCCTGGAGGCCGAATTCCGCCGGATTTCGGGAGCACAGTTCCAGGACGTGCGGCTTCAACCGCAGGCGGCCATGGCTTCGGCAAACCAAATGCTGCTGGAAGTGGCGCTCCCGCGACTCGTGCAGCGAACATCCAGCAAGAGTTCAAGAACGCACGTACGGGACATGTTTTCGCTCCCCGCGCCGAAGGTATGTCCTCATTCGGTAGACCCGGCTTGGGCGGCATGTACGGCGGCAGCCACGAAGGGTTAGCAGCATCGTCGGCAGCTCACATGGGAACGGCCAGTGCTGTCCACGGGGGCGGGGGCGGCGGCGCTCACAAGTAATTTGCTTACGCCCGATCAACCTTTGGCGGCGACCCAGCCGCCTTTTTTATTTTTTTCGTTTGCGGATCAGCAGGTCGAAGCTCACCACGCCGTTCTCATCGCGTATTCCCTGCAGGGTGTACTCGCTGTTGATGTTGTACTCGATCTGGATGATTTCCTGGGCTGATCGTGCCAGGTTCGTGACATAGGTGAAGGTAATGTTGTTGGAGACCTGCTGTTCCAGCGTTAGTCGCGCGTTCGGATCGTTGTCCCAGCCACCGAAGGCCGGATTGATGCGGATCGAACTGGAACCGAAGATCTTGGAGACCCGATTCGTTACCGCTTGATTAAGCGCTGAGCTTAACAGCGCACCGGAAGCGCTCTCGGCAAATCCCGGCGACGATGTCGTGCTACCCAGCGCCTGCTCGGTCTGCGTCCGGCCAAACGCCAACAGCGAAATGATGTCGTCGGTCGAAAGTGGCGGGTCTGAGCGATAGGTGGTGTTCAAACGCTCCAGCGTTCCGTGCAGGCCTATAGTGATGTCGTAATCGCGCACGCGCGTCGTGGCCTGCACATCAAGAACGGGATCAATGCGGACCGGATTGGTAAAGGTGATGTCTCCGCGCTCGAGATGATACTTCGTGCCCCCCAGCTTCACGTCTCCTTCCGCGATGTTGATGCGGCCCAGCAAAACCGGTCGCGCTGCCGTACCCCGCAGGCGAAGGTCCACGTCTCCCGCCAGTTTCGCCAGTGACGTTTCCACCGTCAGCTCAGGGGTGGAAAGGATACGAACTTCCAGGTGAATGTTGTTCAGTGGCGACTTGGGGTTTGGAATGCTGGGCGGAGCGCTGGCCTGCGCCAGCAGCATTTGCAGGTCGCTCGACGGAACCTGCGCGAATCGTGTGACCGTTACGTTCCCGGTGAGGGATGCGTTTTGCAGGGAGCCCGAAAGCCGAATCGTCTGGTCAGAGGTGGCGCTGAAACCCGCGTAGCGGAGCCGGACGTCGGTTCCGTCCACCGCCAGATCGAAGTCCAGCGTCCGTCCATAGGTGATGAAGCCAGCAATCTTGACGTGGCCGCCGCCCATGCGTCCAGTTAGGTTTTCTACCTGCAGGCGATTCTGATTGAAGACGAGACTGCCGTTGAGGTCGCCGAGTCCAGTAGGCAAGTCGATCAGCGTAAGCCCGGCATGCACGACATCGACGCGTCCGTTTACTGCGGGTTGAACGATCGTGCCGACAATCTTGAGATTGACGTTAGCTACACCATAAGAAGTGAGATCGGAATCAAGCGTCTCGGCAAGTTTCAAATTCAGCGAGCCGTTCGCGTGCAGGTCGAGACTGCGCTCACCCCGCAAATCGATCGTTCCCATGAGTGTAAAGCGGGTGTCTTGACTGGTTAGAGCGCAGCGCTCGACGCGAATGGTCTCGTTCGCGAAGCTTAGTTCAACCGGGCCGTCGCTGGTTACCGGGATGTGCTCGACATCGACCGAAAACTGCTTGATATTCAGACTGCCGTGCAGAAGCCGCGGCTGCTTCAGCGGACCGCTCAGCTCGGCCTCGCCATCGAGCGATGCCTGGCGTGTAACCTCGCTCCGCATGCGTGAGGGCAAGAACGGATTGACGTCCAGGCTCGAAAAGTGCAGCACGGCAGTGCCGGGCATGTCGCCCTCCAGTTGTACCTTTCCATCCAGCGTCAACGTCGCTTTTGGAAATTTGGAGCGCGCAGTCAACGTCAGCTCTTTACCCTTGGTTTTCGCATCCGCGGCGACCGTCCCTATGATTTCATCGTTCAGCACCAGGTTCGCGATTTCGAGATGGGCGTTCACCAGTGGATGGTCCAGAGAGCCTGATCCCTGCACGGCAAAGTCGGCCGCACCGGCGACTTTCAGGTGCCGCGTCTGCACCTCCGGAACCTCGGAAAGATCGACGCTTCGCCCCTTCAGATCGACGTTCCCTTCGCGCGTGTTCAGGTCATACGCAACCGAACCCGCGACTGTGCCTCGGGCGGCCTGGAGATGAACGTCGTCAAGCTCGATGGTGTGATTGGCGAACGCAACTTTGGATGTCAACGACTTTATGGGCCGGCCATGAAACTCGCCTTCCGCCAGCGAAACCTGGCCTTGTCCGTTAGGATCCGATGCTGTTCCCGCGGCTTCTCCGGTGAAACTCAGCTTTCCGGACACGGGGTAGTCAAAGCCGGCCACGTGTTGCCACTGCGTAACGTCGGCGTTATGCAGCGAGGCGTGCACTTTAAACTGCGATGTATCGGTGAAATTCCCCTGATCCAGATCGGCTGAGCCATCCAAACTCAGCTGCGATGTGGCTTCACGAATCGTTGCGTGATGCAGCACGATAGCACTCTGCGAGTACTGAATTTCCGCGGCGAATTCGTCGATATGTATTTTCCTCAGCGGCGGAGGAGACCCGGCAGACGGCGCTCGCGTCGCGGCCTGACTCTGATCGCGATTCAAGCGACTGTTTTGTACCTGTGCCGTTGAATGCGGTACAGGCGGAGTGTAGAGATAAGTGAAATCCGTGACATCGAGATGGCCGGCGATCTGCGGCGACCGCAGGCGCCCAGTGATCGTCCCGTCGAAGTTCGCCGGTCCTGTCAAGTCGACCGCCAAAGGTGAATGGCCCATGGCTGAGAGCATTGGCTGAAATGCCGTCAGGCTGCTTACGGTGGCATTTAGCTTCAGAGCTGCCGAGGTCGATTCCAATATGCCCGAAGCCTGCACGCGGGCCTGGGGCGTAGACAAATTCAGTGTTGCCAGGTCCATTCGCTCAGCGCGCAGACTATATCGCCCTTGCACCGTGCCGCTGATCGGCAGCTGGTTGCCTGATGCCTGCGGCGGTGCGGTGATACTTACCGACAGATCGGCAACGGCATTTTCCCAGGACTCTTTCCACACGGCGTTCACTGGCCCGGTGACAGAGCCGGCTGCGTTCAGCTTCTCGAGCGGCAGCGACCGGGACGAAATCATTCGTACCAGATCATTCAGCGACAAGTGGCTAACCAGAAGTCGCGCCGAACCTTCCTGGATCGCGATGGGCTGCTGAATTGCCTCCGGCTTGTTTCGTTTACCGCTTTTTGAAATCACCTGCGGCCGTGCAGTTGGGCCGGCGGGCGGCGAAACCAGCAAATTCTTGATCTCCGCATTACCGGAAATCTCACCGCCCAACGCACGCGCTACGATTCTTGTCAGCGACAGCTGATTCTGCGCAAAAGAGAAGTTCGTGTCGAGGTTGCTGTCACGGACCGCTACGCCGGCGCTTGAGTATTCGAGCCTGCGAAATGCCGCATGACCGGTAGTGCTGTACTCACCAAGGTTGCCGTAGCGGCCGGAGCCGTTTAGCTGCAGTGTGCCGCCGCGAAATTCAGGAGTGCGGGCTACACTTGCCAGTTGGCCGATATCAAATGTGCCGTTGTAGGCGAACTGAACCTTCGGCTGCTTGAATCCCGTTACCTTGCCGGAAGCTTGCAGAACGGAATCCCGTGAGGTGAGACGGAGCGAGCGGATCTCGGCTACATCGCGCCCGAGGCTGAACTGAATGTCCGTTGCAGCGGGAAGATCGCGAAGATCGCTATATTTTATGTCGATTTTGCCGGCCTGCACTCGGCCGTCAAAGCGTTGCGCCCGGGCATCGTAGCTCATGCGCGCGAGAACATCGCTCGCCGAAAAATCGAGAGGCAGCCGGCGGTCGTTGAGCAAGAGCATCCCTTGTTGCACGTCCGCATGACTGACCGCGAGGTCGAACAACTCCTGCACGGGGGAGTCCGTGGCGCGCGCTCTCGCCTTCGGTGTGGGCGCGTTCGTACTGCCATCGGCCTTCACGATGAGGTGAATCGTGGGACGCTGAAGCTGCAAAAGCTCAACATTGAACTGCCGTTCGAAAAACGAGATCACATGCAGCCGGACGAGAACACGCTCGGCATGGAGATAGGGCAACGTGCCGGGTGGTTCCAATCCATGAATGGTGAGATCGTTTGCCGTGAACGCCAGCTGGGAAAGTTTCCATTGAAATGAAGCCATCTCGACGCGGCCGCCGGTCGCGTCTTCCAGCGCCGCAACGAGCCTGCCGCGGATAAAATCTTCGAAGCTGGAGCTGCGCAAGTAGAAGATCAGCCCAGCTGCGCCGGCCAGCAACAGCATTCCCAGGGTCGCCAGAATCCAGCGGCCTTGGTGCGAGCGCGGCTGTGTGGTAGGTCCAGCCGTCATCAGTTTGCGCCGGCCGCCGTGTCTCCCGACTCGGGAGCGTTGATCCCTGCAATGGCCACACTGCTCCGAATATCAGCCTGCTGCCGCAAGTTATGCAGCCAGGCATCCAGAAGTTCATCGATCCGCTGCTCCGTCAGTAACTCGTGAATCCGGGACTTCACCTCATCAAGAGGAATGACTTTACCGCCATTCTTTTCCAGGTCAGGGACGAGCTGGTTCTTGTAATAACGGTCAACGTCTTCTTCGTTGATGTGCACATCCGGGCGCAGCCGCACTTCAACGAAATTCATCACTTGAACTTCATTGCGTAGGTGCTGCTTGAGCAGGTCTTCTGTGAGCCCGTAATTGGCCAGCAGCTTCTGCCAGGCGGCGTCATCTTTGCCGTTCGGGACCTGTGCGCGTAGCTTCGCAACGTCCTGCTGCAACTCCTCTTCCGTCGGTTGCATATAGCTGACATTGGCCATTTGCGCCATCAGTAGCTGGCGATCAATCAAATGTTGCAACGCCAGCGTGCGCTCAGTCTTGGTGAGGTGGTCGATCGGCCGCTGCTGCATGAACGCCTCAAAACGCACTGCCTCGTCCCATTCGCTCAGCAGAATCGGATGGTGATTGACACTGGCAACCACGCCATCGAGCACTTCACCGGCAAAGGCCGGAAATATTGCCGTCAAGAGCAGCAGGGAAGAGCAAATCGCCAAATGTAGAAGTCGTTTCATCAGAAGGTTTGTCCAATACTGAAAAATACGTTGATGCGCCGCAGCGCTTCGGTTGTGTTCAACTCCTGCACCGGATAGCGCGTGGGATTTAACGCGTAACCCAAGTCGAAGCGGACGGGCCCAACTGGCGTCTTATAGCGAATGCCGGCGCCCACGGCTTGCGAGTTATAGCTGAAGTTGCACGGGACTTTGCTGGTCGGCGGCGAGCAGGCTGCAATCGACGGCTGGTTGAAGGTCAGCATTCCGCTGATGATGTGGTTCGCCGTGTCGAAGACGTTTCCCATATCGTGAAAAAAAACGAACCCGAGGTTGTTGCCCACGTACGGCAGCTGCACCGGAGGGGTTCGAATTTCAAGGCTGTTGACAAACAGGCCCTGACCGCCGATGGGATAGCCGGTCTCGGGATCGCGCGGCCCGGCCTGGTTGATCGAGAAGCTGCGCAGTGAATTACTGCCGCCGGCAAAGAACAACTCCGGCAGCGGAATCTGGGTGGCTTCCGCCGGCAGCTTGTTGGGAGGCAGATTATTCAGGTCGAGGAAATCGTTTGTGCCGTATGGCTTCTCCACTCCGATCTGGGTTCGGCGAGCGAAGACCCAATTTCTCTTAAACCTGTAATAGGTGGAGTTATCGATCAGAACGCGGCCAAAATTTGTCTGCGAGCCGAGAGCGCTGGTCGCGATCCCCATATTTAAAGCGGTGTAACTGCCTTTGGTTGGATTGATCGGATCGTCTCGTCTGTCGCGCACCATGGTGAAGGTAGGCATGGCGATAAAAACCGGTTTGGAATACAGCGTGATCAAGGTGGGATCAATCACCAGGCTGTTGGGATCAATGGCTACGCGCTGGAACGTCAACCCGTAGGCGAATGTTGTGAAGCGGTTGTAGCGTTGCTCGGCCTGCACCGCTCCCTCTAACCGCTGCGAAGTAAACGTATTCACGTCAGCGGTGTTGTCGTAAAGTCCGCTCACAATGATTCGCCAGTTTTCGCGATGAAAGAGGCGAGGCGCATCGTAGGATGCGAGGCCGCGCCGTGTCAGCAGACCCAGTCGCCCGCGCAGCGTGAGCGTCTGGTCCTTGCCGAAAAGGTTCAGCCGCGTGACCTCCATGACCCCGTTGGGACTGAATCCCGTCTGGCCCTGCGGATTGCTGGTACTGGGAATGTTGCCGGTCGCAAACTCGATTCCGCCGCCGTAGCGAAAAGTCCATCGTCGCGCTTCCGTCAGATTGAAAAGAACATCCTTCGATGGCTCCTGGCCTTCGGGATTTTGCACCGCCGTATCGACTTCGTTAAAAAGGCCAAGATTGTAGAGGCGGCGCTGCGAAGCGACGATCTGGTTCTGGCTTAACGGATCGCCATCCTGGATCCGCATCTGTCGATTCACGATATAGGGCCGCGTGTAGTTGAGCCCTGTAATGATCACGCGATCGACAAAGACGCGCTCGCCTTCGGTGACCTTGTAGACCACATCCATTCGGTTAGGGGCACCCGGCACCGCTGTAGCCGAGGATTCGAATTGCACATCCGGGAACCCGTGATCGTAGTAGTAAAAGGTGACGGCATCACGATCGCTCGCGATATTGGCCTCGCTGAACGGCTGGTTCGGCACGGTGCTCAACTTCGATTGCAGATTCTCCAAACCGAAACTGGTCACGCCCTCAATTTTCACGCTTTGAACCAGAGTTTGCGGACCTTCATCGATCTTGACCAGCACCTGCATCTCGTTCTTCTTGCCCTGATAATCGTCGCGCAGGTCGGCATCGACCTTTACATCGAGGAAGCCGTTTGCCTGGTAGAGATACTTGATCGAGCTCACGTCTTCGGCCAGCAGGCGCTGACTGAATCTGCCGTTGGGCAGCGTGATACTGGACGGCTGGATCGCCATTCTCTCCCGAATATCCGGCGTGTTGAAGTACTTGTTGCCCTCGACCTTCACGGATACGAGCTTGTGGCGGATTCCGGGGTCGATGACGTAAACGATGTTGAGGTGATTGGCGCCGGGAACGGGATGGCGCTCGACCTCCACCGTGGCATCGAAATAGCCGCGGGTTTGCAGATAGTCGCGAAGATTACGACGACCCTCGTTCAGCAGGTCATCGTCCACCGAATTTTCCTGGTAGACGGGAACCAGCTTCTTGAGTTGTCCCTTGCTGACGCCATCGCCTTCGGTAGTAATGCTGACCGTCGGTCCCTCGTCGACCTCGAAGGTGTAATCCAGCAGGCCACTCTCGGGATGATATTGCCGGCTGACCAGCGAAACCTGCGCTTCCAGATGGGAATTCTTCTGATAATGCTTACGCAGGCGCTCCAGGGCCCGGGTAATGTGTTCGGAATTTACTTTCGCGCCGGCTTTCAGCTTGGTCAGGCTCCGGACTTGCTGTGGCGGGATGCCGGTATCACCTTTGATTGCGACGTCGCCAACCGTTGCCAAAGGACCTGGGACTACATGGAAGTTGACCGCCATCTGGTTGTTGGTGGCATCCGGTTTCAGCTTGTAGGCGATCGTGGCCCGATAATATCCATTGTCCGCCAGGATCTTTTTCATCCGGTCGATGGAGGTCACAACCTTGTCTTCGGTGAAGAGCTCTCCGAGATCGAGTTGACTGGCTGCGACCAGTTGATGCGGCTTGGGATTACCTTTCTGCGGCGTTCCGTCCACTGTGATCACGCCGTTAAAGTAGTTTTCCACGACATTAAAGATCAGTTTGACCCCGTGGTTGGGACTCGGCTCGGCCTCGACGTCAAGTGTAGCGAAGCGTCCGGTTGCATACAGCGCCTCGATGCTGTCATGCAGGTTCTGAGCGGTAAGTGGTTTACCTGTTTTCTGCACGACCAGCGCAGCCAGCACTCCGGCATCGCTACCGGTGATGCCGCGGAACTGAATGGCAGTAACCGTCTCGCCTTCGTACTTGGGGAGAGCGTTGGCGGGGAGGGCATCGGGGTTTTGAACCGCGCCGGAGGCGGCCAAGGTTGGTAAGGTTTGTGCTCCGGCGAACCCCGAGCAGGCGATCCAGATGATTGCCAGCGCCCACAGTGCCGGCGAAGATGGCGTAATCGGCCTTCTCAAGTTATGCTCTTTTCGCGCATCTGCCACTCGGCAATCCAAAGGCAATTCATCTGTCCAGCCGTGGATTTACCACGCACCAACCGCAAGGAAGTTTTTCTCCCGGTACCCCTGGGGAAGGCGTAACTGATGTGGAATCCCTATAATAAATGGCGAGACGTCCTGCTCAAACCGAGGTACTTTCGTTGCAGTTTGCGGAGCGATATTCCCGGCAGATTCTTTTTCGGCCGCTTGGCGAAGCCGGCCAGCAGCAACTGAGCCGAAGCCGCATCGCGATTGTCGGTTGCGGAGCCACCGGTTCGGCCTTGGCATCGTTGCTGGCGAGAGCCGGAGTCGGGTGCCTCCGCATTATCGATCGCGATTACATCGAACCCAGCAATCTCCAGCGCCAGCTGCTTTTCGACGAGGCCGACGCAGCCGAATCGTTGCCGAAAGCGGTAGCCGCCGCGCGCAAGATTGCGGCCTTCAACTCGGAAATCACGGTCGAACCCCACGCCGCTGACCTCACTCCCGACAATATCCAGGATCTGCTGGGCGATGTTCACATCATTCTTGACGGCACGGATAACTTTGAGACCCGATACCTGATCAATGATTTTGCGGTGAGCAAAGCTGTGCCTTGGATTTATGCGGCAGGCGTGGCCAGCTACGCAGTCACCATGAATGTTCTTCCCGCTGAGACCGCGTGTCTCGCGTGCATCTTCCCGGATTCTCCGCGAGGCATCGTTGAAACGTGTGACACTTCAGGCATTTTGAACTCGGCTGTCAACTTCGTGGCTTCCATAGCTGCAACCGAGGCCCTGAAACTCGCGGTTGGCGCACGCGATCAGCTTCGCCGGACTTTGCTGTCGTACGACGTTTGGACGAATGACTACGCCTCCATCAACGCCGATACGCCTCGTCCCGGCTGCCGCGCCTGTCAGGAACGGCAGTTCGTTCATCTCGCCGGCGAAGGCCGCCCGCACATCTCGTTGTGTGGCCGCAACTCCGTGCAAATCCACGAACGCCAGCGGCCGGTCGATTTTGCCGAAATGACCGAGCGCCTGTCGCCCCATGGACCGGTGCGGCACAACGATTTCATCTTGAAGTTTTGGCGCGAGCCGTACGAACTCACCCTGTTTGCCGATGGCCGCGCCATCATCAAAGGCACAAGCGATACTGCAATCGCGAGAAGCTTATACGCCAGGTACGTCGGTTCCTGAGGCACCCCTACATCGGAATCCCCGGTTCTCACTCGCATCGTCGGGAAGAAACCATCATCCAACACAACGTGATTTTCATCACCCTCGCCTGTGATCCTCACAGGCGTAGAATAAGCTTCATTCGCCACGTGCTTCCGCCCGCAAGGAGGCGACCGGCGAAGGTAACGGAGGTACCCAGCCCTTGAGTCATCTGCCGCAGACCCTGGCCGAGCTTCGCCGCAGCGAGCAATTCTCTCCCGAGCGGGTGCGCAGCCGCCGCGTCAAGGACGAGATGCGCGAAAACCTGATCGCTCGCCTGCGAGCGTCAGGCCCAATTTTTCCGGGCATCGTCGGTTACGACGACACGGTCGTTCCCCAGATCATGAATGCCGTACTGTCACGCCATAATTTTATTTTGCTAGGTCTGCGCGGCCAGGCGAAGAGCCGCATCCTGCGTGCGCTCACCACGCTGCTTGATCCGCAGACGCCATATGTGCGAGGCTGCGAAATCCACGACAATCCCTACGAACCGATCTGCCGCCGTTGCCGCGAGCTGCTGGCCGGCAATCCCGACGATGCTCCGATCGCATACCTCACGCCGGAGGAGCGCTACGTGGAGAAACTGGCAACGCCGGACGTCACCATTGCCGATCTGATCGGCGATATCGATCCCATCAAGGCAGCCAAGGGCGGCCACGACCTCGGCAGCGAGTACACGGTGCATTATGGCCTGCTGCCGCGGGCCAACCGCGGCATCTTCGCCATCAACGAACTCCCCGATCTCGCAGGAAAAATTCAGGTGGGCCTGTTCAACATCATGCAGGAAGGCGATGTGCAGATTAAGGGCTACCCAGTACGCATGCCGCTGGATGTCGCGCTGGTCTTCAGCGCCAATCCGGAAGATTACACCGCGCGCGGCAAAATCATCACGCCGCTGAAAGATCGAATTGGTTCGGAGATTCGCACCCATTATCCGGCGACAGTGGACGAAGGCATTGCAATTACGGCGCAAGAGGCATGGATCGATCGCAACGGACACCAACTGCAAGTCCCTGATTTCGTGAAAGAAGTGATCGAGCAGATCGCGTTCGTCGCGCGCGAAGACAAACGTATCGACAGGCGGTCCGGTGTGAGCCAGCGTCTGCCGATCAGCGTGCTGGAAAACGTGATCTCCAACGCCGAACGCCGGGCAATTCGCTCCGGCGAGAAGCTGGTTGTCCCGCGCGTCGGCGACATCTATGCGGCCCTCCCCGCCATGACCGGCAAGCTCGAACTGGAATACGAGGGTGAGTTGAAGGGCGCCGACAACGTAGTCCGCGAAATCATCCGTAGCGCCGTGGCCCGTGCGTACGACCAGCACTTCCAGGGCAACAGCAATATGAATCAGGTGGTGCAGTGGTTTGATCTGGGCGGAGAAATTCAGCTGCGCGACTCGGCCAGCGCCCAGGACATGCTGCACAAGTTGCGTGGCATTCAGGGGCTACTGGAGAAACTGAGCGGGTTGGGCTTGAGCGGAAAAGAGCCATCCGAGGTGCTGGTTTCCGGTGCGGAGTTCATTCTCGAGGGCTTGTACGCTCATAAAAAGATCGGCCGCAGTGAGGAGCGCACGTTCATGGCAGGCGAGAAGCAGCCGAAGCGCGAAAAGCCGGCGTTCCGCGAGGAGGAAGAGGAGCGTGAGTTTCGCAGACAACGCAGGCCGTTTAATTAGGGAACAACTAGCCGTTGGCGATGAGGCTGATGGCTAGTGGCTAATTGCTGTCCTCATGAAATTCATCAAATACAAGAAATACGTTCCTGAGCCGGCCTCCGAGATGAGCATGGAGGATCTGCTCAATGCGCTCTCGGATTACCTGCTGCAGAGCGGTTTTCAGCAGCAGTACTCGGACTGGTATGACCTGAACAATGCGGAGCAGACGCTCGATGAGCTTCGCCAGGCCATCGCCGACGCGCTGCTGAACAGCGACATGCTCGACGAGCAGATGCGCGAGCAAATCGAGAACCTGAGCGGCGAGCAACTGGAACAGCTGATCGAACAGCTCATCGAAAGCATGGAGCAGGAAAACTATATTCACGTCGACCAGCCGCACGATCCGGCTCGCAATTCCAGCGTCGGCGGTCAGGTCGGCGAAAGCCAGTCACAGGCGCGCTTTGAGATTACCGACAAGGGGCTGGACTTCCTCGGATTTAAGGCGCTGCGCGACCTGCTGGGCTCGTTGGGCAAATCGAACTTCGGCCGCCACGATACCCGCGATATGGCAACCGGCATCGAGGCCAGCGGTGCGTCGAAGCAATATGAATTCGGCGACACGCTGAACCTCGACATCACCGCGACGCTCAAGAATGCCATTCAGCGCGAAGGCCTGGGGCTGCCGCTGAACATCGAATACAGTGACCTGCAGGTGCATCAGTGCGAATACCAATCGTCCTGCGCGACCGTGCTGATGCTCGACTGCTCACACTCCATGATCCTCTACGGGGAAGACCGCTTCACGCCGGCGAAGAAGGTAGCGATGGCGCTTTCGCACCTGATCCGCACCCAATATCCCGGCGACTCGCTGTCGCTGGTACTCTTTCATGATTCCGCCGAAGAATTGCCATTGTCGCAACTTGCGCGGGTGAAGGTCGGCCCTTATTACACCAATACCCGTGAAGGACTTCGCATGGCGCAGCGAATTCTGCAGCGTCAGCGCAAAGACATGAAGCAGATTGTGATGATCACCGACGGTAAGCCTTCGGCGCTCACCCTGGAAGACGGACGGGTTTACAAGAACGCTTTCGGACTAGATCCACTCGTGGTGAGCGAAACGTTGAAGGAAGTTTCCAAGTGCAAGCGCGCGGGGGTGCTGATCAATACGTTTATGCTGGCGTCCGATTACGGCCTGGTGCAATTCGTTCAGAAAGTCACCGAGATGTGCCGCGGCAAAGCGTACTTCACTACGCCCTATACGCTGGGTCAGTATCTGCTGATGGATTACATGTCGCGAAAGACTAAAACGGTTCACTGAAGACACCCGGACCCCGGGAATGGCGTTGTAAGCCATGCCAGCCCCGGGGTCTCGACAATGCTACGGAGTTAATTCGAATACCACGCCCATACCGTGGGCCCCGCCGGATGCCGCCATTCCATATAGGTTCCCGTTGACATCCATCACCAAGTTGCTGCGCGGTAGCAGCCCATTGAGGTCGCCGTCGAAATCGTACAGGTCCGTAGTCGTCCAGCCGTTGCCCGTGTTGGTTAGTTTGAAAATCTCGCCTACGCCGAAAGCTCCATCGCCGTAGGTTGCGCCGAAGATGTTGCCGGAGCTATCCATGATCATGTTTGCAACCGGTCCGCCGGCAAGCTCACCCGGCTCGCGCGTGAAGGATGCAATGGTCTGGAAAGACCAGTTCGATCCGTTCGGAGTCAACTCGTAGACAGTTCCTCCCGAGCCAGGGCCGGCGCCAGTCGTGGCGCCATACAGGTTTCCAGCCGCATCCAGCAGCAATCCGGAAAATGGATAACTGCCGTCCTGCTGCCCCTGAAAGCTGTAGAGAATTTTCTCCGTCCAGCCCGAACCAATGGGACTTAACTCGTAAACGGTTCCGTAGCCATAGGCGCCGCCAAATTCCGTTGTGCCGTAGAGATTCCCGGCCTGATCAAAAATCACGCCCGACCAAGGATACGAGCCGTCGCCTCCGCTTCCCGTAAATGTGTAGAGCACCTTCTCCGTCCAGCTGCCGTTGGAAGGCATCAGCTCGTACACCAGCCCACAGCCCGCGGAGCAGTTCCCGCCGCCACCCGAAAAGGTGGTGCCATACAGATTCCCATGGCTGTCAAAGATCGGACGTGCCCCGTATGGAGTCGCACCGGCAGTGGTGCCGTTGAAATCATAGAGTGCAGTCTCAATCCAGTAGCAGGTCGCGTTGACGCAACGGTTGACGTGGGGTTGCAGTTCAAAAACGGTTCCGCAGCCGGTCGTTCCCCCCCAAGTTGCGCACGATCCCTGCCCACCGTAACCCGTGGTGCCGTAGAGGGCTCCATTCGTGCCGAAAACCACTCCGGCATACGGAACCGCGCCGGGACTGTTGGGACCTCCCGTGAATACGTATAGCGGACTGAGTTGCCAGACTCCGTTATGGGTCTTGAGGCTATAGATGGTACCGGTTCCGGCGTCGCCCTCGAACGTGGACCCGTAGAGGGTGCCCGTCGAATCGATGGTCATTCCGTACGCCGGTTCGTTTCCATCGGGCCCACCCGCAAAGTTATGGATTACCGTGTAAGTCTGTGCCTGGGATGAATGCGGCAACATCGCAGCAATGAGCCCCACCAGCGCCATGGCCCAAACTCGAGACAATACGACCCTTGCACTGCACATGAGATTCCTCCTCCATCGCAGGGAGGATTTTGCCCGACACGCGGCAAGTTTGCAACCCGAGGTTGGTAATCGAGGATATTCGGGCTATGATTACGAACCACAAGGGATTGACGTTACGTTCCGCATCTGAACTCCAGCGCAAATGATCGATCACGCCGTTTCGGAAGCCACCACTGCCCGCACAGCCGCGCCCGATGCTGCGTCCTCGCTCTCGTATGCCATTCTGCTGGGCGGTCTGCTGACGATCGGCGCCATGCTCTATATCGTCGTGACCACCTATTCGAATCTTCCTTTCTGGGACGGATGGTCGCAAGTTGAGGTCGCAGCAGACGGACACAGTCCGTTCGCTCCGACGTGGCTCTGGGAACTGCACAACGAGCACCGTCTGGTCCTTCCCAAGCTGTTTCTCGGCGTCGATCTGGGGTTTTTTGGGGCGCGACAAACCTTTCTGCTGGCCTCCATCTTCGTCATCCAGTTGTTACATTGGCTGTTGCTGAGTTGGAGTATGTGGGTGCTCGGCGCCTGGCGCGGGGCGCTCTGGCGAACCGGCGTCGGACTGGCCGCATTCTGCCTCTTCTGTCCCCCGCAGTGGCAAAACTTTGTGTGGGGTTTTCAGGTCTGTTTCGTCCTGCCGCAGCTGCTGGCGACGGCTGCCTTCGTGACCCTTTTGCTTTACTGGCGAGAATCGCAGTCGAGTGCCGTTAAGGCGCCTTCACGAAGGTTCCTCGTATTGTCCGTGCTCGCCGCTTTGGGCGCCAGTTATTCGCTGGCAAGCGGAAACCTGCTTTGGCCGTTATTGATTGCAGCGGCTGTTTACTTGCGTTTGCGACGCGAAGCGATCCAGACTTTTGCCATGGCGGGAATCACCAGCATTGCCGTTTATCTCTATCGCTATGCCACGCCCGAAAGACATGCTGATCCGATCGCTTCCCTGCGTTCACCATTGATATTATTGAAGTATTGCGGCATTTATCTATTCAACTCCTGGTCGCATGAAAGCCTGCGTGGCGGGGAGATCGTCGCCTTAATCGTGCTGGGAGTCGTCATGGCTCTACAGGTGAGGACGATTCCCAAGGCACGCGCGTCTGGGCCGTTCACGATCCAACTTGTCCTGACGATATTATTCTGTGCCGGCACCGCCCTGATCACGGCGACCGGGAGATCGAACTTCGGGATAGAGCAGGCGCGAGCCTCGCGCTATCAGACGGTAGCCTTGCTGTTCTGGTGCAGCCTGGGATTGTTGTTGCTGGGAGCGGCTTTCTCTTCTCACCCGCGATTTCGGCATAGTCCTTTCGTCCTGGAACTCTGCCTGTTGGCGATCTTTCTCCGCGGAGCCCTGCTTTTCCAGTATCCACTGCACGAGGCAATGGAGCACAATTTTCAGCAGTCTACAGTACGAGCAGCTATTCTGACCGGAGTGCATGACCGCGAAATTCTCGGTAAGTTAGCTGAGCCGCAGGTTGAATCGGTGTTGAAGGCCGTTGCCTATCTTGAAACCAATCGATTGTCCTCGTTTTCGGAACCACCGGCTGAGGAACTGGGAAAACCGCTGTTGTCCATTTTCCCGACCGCGGCGGCCGGCTCCTGTGTAGGCTTCCTAAAAGCAGCCAAGACCATCGATAGTCCTGATGGACCCGGAGTGCGACTTGCCGGATGGGCTTGGGATACGCGACACAAGCAGCCGGTGTCTGACATTGTCGTGGTCAGCGACGGAGTAATTACGGGTCTGGGCGCGGCCGGAGGCGTATTACCCGAAGCGCAACAGTTATATCCCGAGGCCCATTCCAGCCAGTTAGGCTTCTTCGCATTTCTTCCCAAGCCGCGCTCGCAAAGCGTAGTCGATGTCTATGCCATCATCGGCGGGGACCGTCCGAAAGCCTGCTACTTCGATGGTTGGCGACAGCAGTAGCTCTCTCTCGGTTTCTGCTTTGCTGTACCCCAGCTCTCCTTGCGTCCTGTCATAGGTTGCAGTGTCGAATGGTCCTTAATTCTCCGGGATCAACCCATCAATATTG
>Ga0335073_10000589_pt1 | contig 46895 bp, 41 predicted proteins | sample Lox_Sample_22_FD_207093 | JGI IMG/M metagenome (GOLD analysis project Ga0335073, IMG submission 207093) | Soil microbial communities from Loxahatchee National Wildlife Refuge, Florida, United States - Lox_Sample_2.2 | ecosystem: Environmental > Terrestrial > Soil > Wetlands | place: USA...
AGCGAGCCGCGAACGGAAACCGGCCCAAGCCGCGACACGCAAACCAGAGCAGGCGGTGAACGCAAAGCCGCGAAAGCGCGAAGCCGTAGTTACGTCCGGCCGGCGCCGGTCAGCTGGCGCGGTTCCGGCGGGAGCTCCGGCCGATGATCGGGATCATCGCCGCCACCAGCAGGATGAGGGCCGCGTCGACGGCCGCCGACCAGGCCATCGCGACGGGGTAGCCGGCGTGCCCGGTGCGGCTGGCGGCGACCGCGAAGAAGACCGCGCCGATCAACGCCACCCCGGTGGAGCTGGCGAACTGCTGGCCGGCCGTGAGCATGCCGGATGCGACCCCGGCCTTGCGCCCCGGCACGTCGGCCAGCGCGACGCCGATCAGGGACGGCAGCACGAAGCCGTTGCCCAGGCTGATCACCGTGGTCGCCGCGACGATGGCCGGCAGCCCGGCGTGCAGGCCGGCGTCGGCCAGCCGCCAGCCGAGCGCCGCCAGGCCCGCCGCGGTCAGCACCGCGCCGCCGACGATCACGCGCAGCCCGGCCCGCTCGATGAGCCTGCGGGCCACCAGCGCCGCGGCCGCGAAGGCGAGCGCGGCCGGGGTGAACACCAGCCCGGCGGCGAGCGCGCTCAGCCCGAGGCCGGCCTGCAGCAGCAGGCTGAGGGTGAACATGTAGCTGCCGAAATAGAGCATGAACGCCACGTTCGCCAGCACCCCGGCCCGGAAGCCCGGGCCACGCAGCAGCGGCAGGTCCAGCATCGGGGTCAGGCCGCGCCGACCGGCGGCCCGTTCCCAGCGCAGGGTCGCCGCGCCGGCCGGCACCGCGGCGGCCAGGCACCCCCAGGCCCACGCCGGCCAGCCCATCGCCCGGCCGAGCGTCAGCGGCACCAGCACCAGCGCCAGCGAGGCCGCGATGCCGGCCGCGCCGAGCGGGTCCAGCTGCCGGAGCCGGGCCGCGACCGGCTGCTGCTCGTCGGACCGCCCGACCCGGGCCGGCAGGATCCGCCAGGCCAGCGCGGCCACCACCAGCCCGATCGGCACGTTCACCAGGAAGATCGACCGCCAGCCGAGGCCGGCCACGTCGGCCGAGACGAGCAGGCCGCCGAGCGCCTGGCCGGCCACCGCGCCGAGGCCGGCGGTGACGCCGTACCAGGCCATCGCCCGGGGCTGGTAGGAGGCGGGGAACATCGCCTTCACCGAGGCCAGCACCTGGGGCAGCATCACCGCCGCGGTGGCGCCCTGCAGCAACCGGAAGACCGCCAGCTGGGCCGGCCCGGTGGCCACGCCGCAGAGCAGGGACGCGGCGCTGAAGCCGAGCATCCCGCCGGCGAACATGGTGCGGTAGCCGAACATGTCACCCAGCCGGCCACCGCTGACCAGGCCGCTGGCGTAGGCGAAGGCATAGCCCCCGACGATGAGCTGCAGCGCGCCGTCGGTGGCACCCAGGTCGCCGCGCAGCGACGGTGCGGCTACGTTGACCACGAAGAAATCGAACTGTCCCATGAAGATCGCCATCAGCAGGACTGCCAGCACCACGCCGTTCGCCGCCCTGGTGGCGGTCTGCGGGCGGGGCTCGGTTCGCGGCCGGTGATCGAGGTTCGTCATCCGTGCTCCTCGTCGGATCAGGATATCGGATCAGGGAATCAGATCATGGATACCAAATGTCGACAATCTATCCATTAAAGTACCTTGCGTGAAGCTGCCCGAGGGAGTCGAGTGGGGCCTGCACTGCGCGGCCCATATCGCGCAGTACGACGATGCCGGGCCGGTCACCCGGCGCCAGCTGGCCGAGCAGTTCGGCCTGCCCGAGGCGTACCTGGCCAAGCACCTGCAGGCGATGGTCCGGGCCGGGCTGCTGACCGCGACGCCCGGCCCACGGGGCGGGTTCCGGCTGGCGCGGCCGGTCGATCAGATCACCGCGCTCGACATCATCGAGGCCATCGACGGCGGCGCGTCCCCGTTCGTCTGCCAGGAGATCCGCCAGCGCGGCCTCGGCGCCGCGGATCCGGTGGACTGCCAGCGGCCGTGCGCGGTCAACGCGATCATGGCCGGGGCCCACCAGGCCTGGCGTGCCCAGTTGAAGAAGGTGAGCCTCGACCAGATCGTGCGCTCGATCCCGCCGGCGATCCGGGCCCGTACCGCAGCCCGCGCCGGGCTGGCCACCGACCGACCGTAAGATCTCGCTCCGCGCCCGGCGGCCGGGCCGGCGCGCCGCCGACTACCGAGGACCGACACGCTGGTGCTGCAGGAACAGATCGCCGACGAGCCGGCCGCGCGACCATCCCTGGCCCGGCGGGGAGCGCACCGGCCGGCCAGCGCTCCCGACGGCCGGGTGTTTCCGGCGCCGGCCCGCCGGATCGCGGCCGAGGCGCTCGGCGTCGCGCTGGTCGCCTGGGTGCTCGCCACCGTCCTGCTCCGGCTCTGGGACGCGCCCCTGCACCTGGCCTTCACCTCCCGGGACGGCGACCTCAACCAGACCCTGATGACGGTCAAATCCATCGTGCAGACCGGGTGGATCCTGCACCAGCCCCGGCTCGGCGCGCCGTTCGGGCAGAGCAGCCAGGACTTCCCGCAGGGCGGTGAGTCGGCACAGTTCCTGCTGATCAAGCTGCTCGCCCAGGGCACCTCCTCGCCCGGGCTGATCGTCAACGTCTACTACCTCGCCGGCTTCGGGCTGATCGCAGCGGTGGCCTTCCTGGTGCTGCGGCACCTGCGGTTCGCCGCCACGATCAGCGCCGCGGTCGCGCTGCCGTTCGCGTTTCTGCCGTACCGGACGGCCTTCCACGCCGAGGAGCACCTGACCCGGGCCAACTACCTCACCGTGCCGCTGGCCTTCCTGGTGCTCGCCTGGACGGCGGCCTGGCGGTCGTGGTTCCTGGTCGCACCAGCTGACGGTGCGCCGGGCCGTCCCCGCTGGCAGCGGCGTCGGGTGGCGTTCGCGCTGGCCAGCTGCGTGCTGATCGGGTCCTGGGAGACGATGACCGCGATCTTCACCCTGGTGCTGCTGGCCACCGCGACGGTGGTCGGCGCGCTCCGCTGGCGGGACGGCCGGCGGCTGCTCGTCGGTGGCGCCGGCTGCCTCGTCATCGGCGCGACCTTCCTCGGGGTCAACCTGCCCTCGCTGCTGTACTGGCTGGCCCGCGGCCGCAATCTGGTGGCCGCGCACCGGATCGTCGCGGAGGCCGAGATGTACGGGCTGAAGCTGAACCGGGTCGTCCTGCCCTCCGACGGCAGCCGGCTGCACCTGCTGACCGTGCTCGGGCTCAAGGGGCAGGCCGGCTCGCCGGTGCCCAGCGAGCCGGGACAGAGCATCGGCATCCTGCTGACGCTCGGCCTGCTCGGCGCGCTCTACACGTCGCTGGCCGGTACCCGGGCGATCCGGCGGGGCAGGGCCGGCGACCCGCGGCCGGTCACCGACCGTGGCCTGCTCGGGGAGACGCTGGGCCTGGGCACGGTGACCGCGGTGCTGTTCGGGACGGTGGGCGGCTTCGCCACCCTGGTCAGCATGGCGGGGCTGGTGCAGGCCCGCACCTGGAACCGGATCGTGCTCTTCCTGGCCTTCTTCGCGGTGGTGCAGCTGGCGATCTGGTTCGAGCGGGCCGCGGCCTGGGCCGGCCGCCGGGTGCGCCGGCCGCGGCTCCCGGTGGCGGTGGTCCTGGTGGCCGTCTGCGCCCTGGCGCTGGCGGACGGGCCGCCGCTCACGCACGCGCCCTACCCGCAGGTGGTCGCGCAGGACCGCAACGACCGGACGATCGTGACCGCGATCGAGCGGGTGATGCCACGCGGCACCGCGGTGCTGCAGGTTCCCTACCTGGGCTACCCGGAGTCCTACCCACCGGGCACGATGGTCGACTACGACCCGCTCCGGCCGTTCCTGGCCGACGCCGCAGACGGGCTGCGGTGGAGCTACGGCGGCATCGCCGGGCGGCCGCAGGCGGACTGGCAGCAGCACCTGGTCACCGGCCGGCAGATCGTCGCCGACCTGCCGGCGATCCTCGGCATGGGCTTCACCGGCCTGTGGCTGGACTGCTACGGCTTCCCCGCCGAACCGCACATCGACGCGCTGATGCGCGGCGTGCTCCAGGTCGCGCCGCTGGTCTCGCCGGACGGCCGGTACCTGTTCTACGACCTGCGGCCCTACCGGCGCGCGCTCGGCCGGACCGATGCCCAGCTGCGCGCGACGGCCAGGCAGACGTTCGGGATCGCGCCGCCGGGCTGACCGCGCCGCCGGGAAGTGTCGGCGGCTCCGGTTAGGCTGTGCTCGATCACGACGCCGGGCGGCCGGGCCGCTGCCCGCGTCCATTCCCAGGATCGGCACGTACAGGAGAATCCCGATGCGACCAGGTGGCCAGCCGAACATGCAGCAGCTGATGAAGCAGGCGCAGAAGATGCAGCAGCAACTGCAGGCGGCCCAGGCCGAGCTGGCCGAGACCAGGGTCGAGGGCAGCGCCGGCGGTGGCCTGGTCGCCGCGACCGTGACCGGCAGCGGCGAGCTGCTGGAGGTCACCATCGACCCGGAGGCGGTCGACCCGTCCGACGTGGAGACCCTGCAGGACCTCGTCGTGGCCGCCGTCCGGGACGCGACCCGCAAGGCCGGCGAGCTGGCCGCCGACACGATGGGCCCGCTGACCGGTGGCATGTCGGGCCTGGGCATCCCCGGCCTGTGACCCCGGCGGGCATCGGCCGGTGACGCCATGATCTACGAGGGCGCCGTCCAGGACCTGATCGACGAGCTGGGACGCCTGCCCGGCATCGGCCCCAAGAGCGCGCAGCGGATCGCGTTCCACCTACTCGCCACCGACAGCGCCGACGTCGAGCGGCTGGCGGCCACCCTGCGCCGGGTGAAGGCCGAGGTGAAGTTCTGCCGGGTCTGCGGCAACGTGGCCGAGGCCGAGGAGTGCCGGATCTGCCGCGACCCGCGCCGGGACGCCACGGTGATCTGCGTGGTGGAGGAGCCCAAGGACGTCGTGGCGGTCGAGCGCACCCGGGAGTTCCGCGGCCGCTACCACGTGCTCGGCGGCGCGATCAGCCCCATCGACGGGATCGGCCCGGACGACCTGCGGGTGCGCGAGCTGCTGCACCGGCTGGCCGACGGGACGGTGACCGAGCTGATCCTGGCCACCGATCCCAACCTGGAGGGCGAGGCCACCGCGACCTACCTGGCCCGGCTGATCAAGCCGATGGGCATCACGGTGAGCCGGCTGGCCAGCGGGTTGCCGGTCGGCGGCGACCTGGAGTACGCCGACGAGGTCACCCTCGGCCGGGCTTTCTCCGGCCGCAGATCGGTCGATTGAGTCCGGCAGACCGAGTTCACGCACGCGGAAACCGCATCGACTGACGGATCATGGACGCTATGCCGGATCACTCCAGCCCGGAGCTGGCCCCGGTGCCGGATGCCCCGGACCAGGCCGCCGACTGGCCAGCACCGCACGCGGACCGGTCCGGCCTGCCGCTGCCCGTGCCGGCCGGCCCGGGCGACCGGCGCGGCCGGGGCCTGGTGGTACTGGCCGCCGGCTGCCTGGTCGCGGCCCTCGCGCTGGGGGTGCTGGCCGTGGCCCGGTACCGGTCCGAACACTCCCCGCAGACGCTGGTCCGGCGGTACTTCGCCGCCCTGGCCGGTGGCGATGCCGCGGCCGCGCTCGGCCTGGCCGCCGAGCCGCCGCGCGGGCCGTACCTGACCGACGTGGTGCTCCGGCAGCAGCTGCGGGTGGCCCGGCCGTACGGCCTGCGGATCGACGGCACCGCGCTGCACGGTGACACCGGCACCGTCCGGGTGCGGTACCGGCTCGCCTTCGCCGACGGCGCCCGGACGGTGGCCGACACCGTCCCGGTGGTGCGGCACGGCTCGTCCTGGCGGCTGGCCCGGGTGGCCACGGCGGTGACGGTGGCGGTGCCGGTGGCCGGCGCCGACCGGCTCACCTTCGTCGGCGGACCGCTGCCCCGGGCCGCGGTCGTGGTGTTCCCGGGCGCCTTGCCGCTCGGGACCGACAGCGCGGCGGTCGGGGTCGGTGCCGATCCGGTGGCGCGGCTGGCCGGCGACCGGCAGTCGGTGGCGGTCGAGCCGGTGGTCACCGCCGCGGCCGAGCGCACACTGCATCGGGCGTTGGACAGGGCGCTGGCCCGCTGCCTGGCCGGGCCGTCCGAGCCGAGCTGCCCGGTGGGCGGTGACACCCGGCCGGTGCCCGGCAGCCTGCGGGGCACCGTGCTGCCCGGCAGCTGGCCGGCCACCGTGGAGCTGCGCGACGGCGGCCGGGTGACGCTCACCGGCCGGGTGGTGGTGCGCGGCCACTGGCAGGACTGGAACTTCGACAACCAGCCGGTGGCCGCGTCCGGTGACACCACCGTGGAGCTGCGCGCCCTGGCCTCGGTCGCCGACCCCGGCACCGTCGTCTGGACCGGGCCGTGACCGCGCGTGGCGCGCTGCGCCGGCTGCTCGCCCTGGCGACCGCGCTGGCGCTGCTGTGGCTGCCGGCCCTCGCGCAGGCGGCACCCGGGCCGGCCTCGGCGCCGGAATGGTGGTTCGACAGCTGGCGGGTGCCGGGCCTGTGGGCGGCCGGCGCCGACGGTCACGGCATCACCATCGCGGTGATCGACACCGGGGTGCAGGCGAGCCTGCCCGAGCTCCGGGGCAAGGTGCTGCCCGGTGCCGACTTCACCGGCAACGGCTCGGACGGGCGGATCGACTACGACGGCGACGACTTCGCCCATGGCACCGCGATGGCCTCGATCATGGTGGCCGGCCGCGGTCTCGGCGGCATCGAGGGGCTGGCGCCGGCCGCCCGGATCCTGCCGGTCACGGTGCCGCTGCGCGGGGTGGTCGAGCACGGCGTGCCGGCCCGGGACGCGACCGCGCGGGCCATCGACTACGCGGTCACGCACGGCGCCAGGATCGTCAGCATGAGCCTCGGCGGCGTGCGCGAGGAGAGCGAGGACGGCCCCGACCCGTGCCCGGCCGCGGTGCAGCAGGCGGTGCTGCGCGCGCTGCGCAAGGGGGTCCTGGTGGTGGCCGCGTCCGGCAACTCCGGCGACGCCAGCTCGCCGGTCGAGGAGCCGGGGGTCTGCCTCGGGGTGGTCTCGGTCGGCGCGGTGGACCGCTCGCTCACGGTCGCCTCGTTCTCGTCCCGGCATCCGTACCTCACCGTGTCGGCGCCCGGCACCGACATCCCGAGCCTGAGCCGGGACGCCGCCTACGTCGCCGACGGCACGTCCCAGGCCACCGCGCTCACCTCGGCGGCGCTGGCGCTGCTCTGGTCGGCGTACCCGGCCGAGTCGAGCCGCCAGATCCTGAGCCGGCTGCTCCGCACCGCGGTCGACCGCGGGCCGGCCGGCCGGGATCCGGCTTACGGCTACGGGGTGATCGACCCGCACGCGGCGTACGCGGCCCCGGTGCCGAGCCGGACCGTCGCCAATCCGGTGCTGGACGGCGCCCAACCGTTGCTGGCCTCCGACGGCGGCACCGCGCCGGCGCTGTTGCCGGCCGCGGGGAACGCGCACCCGGTGCTGGGCAGCTACCGGGTGCGTCGGGTGGCGGGGGCAGACTGGCTGGCGGTCGGCGGGCCGGCCGGGCTGGCGCTGCTGCTGGTGGCCGTCGCCGGCTGGCTGGTGGTGCGGGGCCGGCGTTCGGGCCGGCACCAGGCCGCCGGGCACGGGCACCAGGGCGGCTACGAAGAATCGAGAGCGGGGGACGCATGACGCGGTACGTGGTGGTGGGCGGCGGCATCGTGGGGCTGGCGACCGCCCGCGCCATCCAGCTGGCGGAGCCGGGCGCGCGGATCACCGTGCTGGAGAAGGAGGCGGGCCTGGCGCGGCACCAGACCGGGCGCAACTCCGGCGTCATCCATTCCGGCATCTATTACCCGCCCGGGTCGGCCAAGGCGGTGATGTGCCGGGCCGGCGCGGCCTCGATCGCCCGCTACGCCGAGCGGCACGGCATCCCGGTGATCCGGACCGGCAAGCTCATCGTGGCCACCGAACCGGGCGAGCTGCCCCGGCTGGAGCGGCTGCACGAGCGTGGCCTGGCCAACGGCCTCGAGGTCAGCCGGCTGACCGCCGAACAGGCCCGCGAGCACGAGCCGCACGTCGCGGCGCTGGCCGCGCTGCGGGTGCCGGTCACCGGCATCACCGACTACCCGGCGATCTGCCGGGCGCTGGCCGCCGAGCTGGCCGAGGCCGGCGCCGAGCTGCGGCTGGGCACCGAGGTGACCGGCCTGGCCCGCGCCGGCGCGGCCACCGCGGTGGAGACCGGCGCCGGCGCCCTGACCGCGGACGTGCTGGTCAACTGTGCCGGCCTGCACGCCGACCAGCTCGCGCTGGCCGACGGCGTCACCGGCCTGGACAGCCGCATCGTGCCGTTCCGCGGTGAGTACTTCGAGCTCCGGCCTGCCGCCAGGCACCTGGTGAAGGGACTGATCTACCCGGTGCCCGATCCGGAATTCCCTTTCCTGGGCGTGCACCTGACCCGGATGGTGGACGGCGAGGTGCACGCCGGGCCGAACGCGGTGCTCGCGCTGGCGCGCGAGGGCTACACCTGGACCACGGTCCGCCCGGCGGAGCTGGCCGCGGTGCTCCGGTTCGGCGGCTTCTGGCGGCTGGCGGCGAAGAACCTGCGGCCCGGTGCGGCCGAGGTCGTCCGGTCGCTGTCCCGCCGCCGGTTCGCGGCCAGCCTTGCCCGGCTCGTTCCCGAGATCACCGAGGCCGACCTGGTGCCCAGCAAGGCCGGGGTCCGGGCCCAGGCGCTGCGCTCGGACGGCGGCCTGGTCGACGACTTCCTGATCCGCCGGCACGGCCGGAACGTGCACGTGCTCAACGCGCCGTCGCCGGCCGCGACCAGCTCGCTGGAGATCGGCGCGCACATCGCGGCGCTGGCCACCGCCTGAACCGCCCGCCCCGGGGCCGGGGTCAGCCGGCCGGTTCGGGTGCCCGGACGGGCCGCACCCGGGCCGCCGCCCGGCGCCCGGACCGGGTCAGCCGCCGGGCCAGGCGCTGCGCGGTCAGCTCCACCCAGCGGTAGGACGCCTCCGTGGCGACCGCCAGCGCCAGCACCGCCGCGACCAGGGCAACGGTGTAGCCGACCCGGCCGGCCAGCCGGTCCAGCACGAGCAGCGCCACCGGGGCGTGCAGCAGGTAGAGGCTGTAGCTGCGTTCGGCGATGGTCCGGGCCAGCCGCCGGCCGCGCCAGCGGTCGGCGCGGAGCAGCGCCAGCAGGAACAGGGCCGCCGCGGCCAGGAACGACACCCCGTAGGAGTTGCCAGCGGTCAGGAAGGCCGGCTGGATCCGCTCCAGCCCCACCACGAACTCGATCCAGGCCAGCGCGGTGAGCAGCAGCGCGTGCGGCATCCGGATCCGGCGCGAGTGCGCCAGCCAGCAGATCTGGCCGCACAGCAGCAGCGGCACGTAGCTGGCGCTGACGGCGAACAGGAAGTAGCTCGTGCCGTGCAGCTTCGCGGTCCCGAGGATCAGGGCGATCACGGCGAGGTTGGCCCAGGTGGCCAGCGCCCCGCGCCGCAGCAGCGGGTGGCCGAGGAAGGTGAGGAGGTAGAAGATCATCTCGATCACCAGGGTCCAGGTCACGCCCAGCACCACCGGATGCGGCCAGCGCAGCCAGTTCAGCAGCGTCACCGACCACAGCGCGTCGCCGGTCCTGGCCGGGGGCGGCACCGCCTGCAGGGCGGTGTCGGGGATGTGCAGCCCGCGCCTGAGCGCGATCACGGCGACCCCGACCAGCACCGCGAACACCAGCGGCGGGTAGATGCGCAGCAGCCGGCGCACCGCGAAGGCGCGCATGGTCTCCACCGCCGCGACCCGGGTGACGATGTAGCCGCTGATCAGGAAGAACAGCGAGACCCCGAGCCAGCCGAGGTCCTGGATGAGGGCGAACGGGCCGGTGACGAACCGGTTCACCTGCACGAGCGGCAGCCAGCTCCGGTGGTCCTGGCCCAGCCACTGGGCGACCAGATGGTCCCAGAGCACGAGCAGGATCGCCGCGGCTCGCAGGAAGTCCAGGAAGACCACCCGGCCACGTCGACCCTGCCCGTTCGCTGGCGGGTTTGCGCTGGACACGCCGCCATATCTAACCCGGTGTCGACCTCCGGGTCAAAGCACGCACACCGCCTACCGGTAGGCCCGGGCGATCCGGTTGACCGCGCTCATCACCGCGTGCAGCGAGGCGCCGACGATGGACTCGCTGATCCCGACACCCCAGAGCACCTGGTCGCCGACCTCGATCTCCAGGTACGCCGCGGCCTCGGCGTCACCGCCGGTGGTCAGTGCGTGCTCGGAATAGTCCAGCACCCGCAGGCCGATCCCGCCCAGCCCCATGTCCGGTTCCGAGACGGCCTCGCAGAACGCGGCGATCGGCCCGTTGCCGACCCCGGTGACGTCCCACTCCCGGCCGAACGCGAGCACCTTCGCCGCCACCCGGGTCAGGCCGTCGTCGTCGGAGGAGGAGCTGAACGACCTGAGCCGGAAGGCGGCCGCCGGGCTCCGGAACAGGTATTCCTGCTCGAAGATCTGCCACATCTGCTCCGCGCCGACCTCGCCGCCGGCGTCGTCGGTGTGCCGCTGGATCACCTGGCTGAAGTCGATCTGCAGCCGGCGCGGCAGGTCCAGCGAGTGCTCCGTCTTCATCAGGTACGCCACGCCGCCCTTGCCGGACTGCGAGTTCACCCGGATCACGGCCTCGTACGAGCGCCCGACGTCCTTCGGGTCGATGGGCAGGTACGGCACCTGCCAGGGCAGCTCCGAGACCGGCCGGCCGGCCACCCGGGCCTTGCCCTCCAGCGCGTCGAAGCCCTTCTTGATGGCGTCCTGGTGCGAGCCGGAGAACGAGGTGTAGACCAGGTCGCCGGCGTAGGGGTGCCGCTCGTGCACGCCGATCCGGTTGCAGTACTCGACCGTGCGGCGGATCTCGTCGATGTCGGAGAAGTCGATCTCCGGGTCGATGCCCTGGCTGTAGAGGTTCAGCCCCAGCGTCACCAGGTCGACGTTGCCGGACCGCTCGCCGTTGCCGAACAGGCAGCCCTCGACCCGGTCGGCGCCGGCCAGCACCGCCAGCTCGGCGTCGGCGACGGCGGTGCCCCGGTCGTTGTGGGTGTGCACCGACAGCGCCACGTGCTCGCGGTGCGGCAGGTTGCGGCTCATCCACTCGATCTGGTCGGCGAAGACGTTCGGGGTGGACCGCTCGACCGTGCACGGCAGGTTGAGCACGATCTCCCGGCCGGGTCCGGGCTGCCAGACGTCCATCACCGCGGCGCAGATGTCCAGCGCGAAGTCCAGTTCGGTGTCCATGAAGATCTCGGGGGAGTACTCGTAGCCGAACTCGGTCCCCGGCAGGTAGTGCTCGGCGTACTTGAGCATCGCCTGGGTGCCCTCGATGGCGACGCTGCGGCAGGCGTCCCGGCCGTCCCCGGGGAAGCCGAACACCACCGAGCGGAACTCCGGCGAGGCGGCGTTGTAGATGTGCACCGTCGCCCGGTGCGCGCCGACCAGGGACTGCACGGTCCGCTCGATGAGCTCGGGGCGGGCCTGGGTCAGCACCGAGATCGTGACGTCCTCGGGAATCCGGTCGCGCTCGATCAGCTCGCGGACGAAGTCGAAGTCGGTCTGGCTGGCGGCCGGGAAGCCGACCTCGATCTCCTTGTAGCCGAGCCGGACCAGCAGGTCGAACATGGCGCGCTTGCGGGCGGAGTTCATCGGGTCGATCAGAGCCTGGTTGCCGTCGCGCAGGTCGGTGGACAGCCAGCGGGGTGCCCGGGTCATGGTGCGCGACGGCCACTGCCGGTCGGGCAGCTCGACCGGGGCGAACGAGCCGTAGCGGTGGATCGGCATGCCGGACGGGCGCTGGCGGGTGCGGCGCGGGTCTGCTCCGGCAGATGGGTATGCGGTCATGCGGAAAGCTCCTGAGGCCGAGATGGTGGCGGGGAGGCCGCCCGGCGCCGGTGCCAGGCTGACCTGAACGTGTCGGCGCACCGCTCGAACCCGCGACGAGGGGCCGACTGGATCGTCCGGAGCTAGAGCCGGCGTCCCTGAGCCTCGTCACGGCCGCCGAGCAGGAGCAGCGTGCGCATGATGCGTCCGACTGTACCCGCAGGTCCGGGCCGGCGGCGCCGGGCACCGTGACAACCTGCCTATGCGAATCGGCCACGTCTCGCGAACAGCGGTAGCTGCCGCCGTGAATCGACGTATTCTCCGCATGTGCCGGGTGCCGACCAGCCGATCGAGACAGCGCAGCCGGCCGGGACCGATCAGCCGGCCGGGACGGCAAAGGCGATCAGGTGGCTGGCCGCGGTGCGCGACCGGCTGCGGTCGATCCCGCCCGGGCCGGCCGCGCTGCTGGTCGCAACGCTCGCGCTCAGCGCGCCGCGCAGCACCGAGTTCCTGCCGTCGACGGGTGTCGACGCGGGCTGGATCACCGGGCTGAACCTCGCCCGCGGGCAGCACCTGCGCTTCGGCCGGGAGCTGGTCTTCACCTATGGGCCCTGGGGATTCCTCGACTATCCGCTGGCCTTCAGCCCCCTCGACCTGGCGCTCGGCGCGGTGTTCGCCGTCCTCGCGATCGGCTGGTGCTGGCTGGCGCTGTGGGCGGTGCTGCGCGCCGTGCTCAGCCCGAACCAGGCCGCGCTGGCCGCGTCGGCGGTGATCACGCTGTGCGCGGGCGCGTCCGCGCCGAGTGGCTTCCTGGCGGTCGCGGTGGTGCTGACCCTGCTGCATCACGTCGGGCGCGCGGCGGTCGTCCCACCACCCAGCTGGTCGCCGGCCGTCACCGCGGCGGCTTCCGCGCTGCTGCTGCAGGTGAAGTTCTCCGAAGGGCTGCTCGCCACCGCCGCCACCGGCTGCGCCCTGGTCGTGGCGCCGGCGCCGAGCCGGGGACGGCGGGTGCGGCGGTGCGCCGAGGGTGCCGGCGCCTTCCTGCTGGCAACGCTCGCCGGCTGGCTGCTGATGGACCAACGACCGGAGGATTTCCCTTACTGGATATGGCATTCCCTGCAGATCGCGGCTGGTTACACCGATGCCATGTCGATCGAGGCGAAGCCGAACCTGCTGCCCTACCTGGAGCTCGCGGCGGTGCTCGGCACGGTGGTCGGCTACCTGGTGGCGCTGCGCCGCCGGCGGCCGCGGGGCTGGTGGTGCGTGCTGCTGGTCGCCGCGGTCGCGCTCTACGTGGGCGTCCGGGAAGGCACCGGACGGCACGGGGCCGGCCAGACCGGGCTCGGGTTCCTCTACATGCTGCCGGTGCTGGCCTGGTTCGTGCCGGTCGGCCGGCGACCGGCCGGCCGGCTCGCGGTGCTGGCGGCGTTCACCCTGGTGATCGGCCACGCCTGGCTGCCGATGACCCCGCAGGAGGCGCAGGCGCGGTGGGGCGTCCGGCTCCAGCTGCTCGTCGACCCGACGTACCGGCAGCAGCAGCTGGCAGTGGCGCGCCAGGCGGCCCAGCGGTCGTACGGACTCTCGGCGTCGATGCGGGCGGCAGTCGGTGACCGGCCGGCCCTGGTCGACCCGTTCGAGGTCACCGCGGTGTGGGCCTACCGGCTGCGCTGGCATCCGGCGCCGGTGCTGCAGGACTACTCCGCCTACACCGCGGGGCTGGACAGCGCCGATGCCGCCTTCGTCGCGAACGCCCCGCCGGATCAGCAACTGCTGCGCCGGGCCGGCCGGCTCTCACTCGACGGGCGCTACGTGCTCTGGGACTCACCGCGGTACGTGCAGGCCGAGGTCTGCCATTACCGCCTCCGGCAGGCCGACAGCGGCTGGCTGCTGCTCGCCAAGGCCGCGGACCGGTGCGGGCCGGGCCAGCAGCTGGGCAGCACCCGGGTCCGGGCCGGTCAGGCGGTGGCGGTGCCCCCGGGCGACGGCCGGTCGCTGGTGGTCATGTCGTTCACCCCGGCCGAGCCGAACGTCGCCGTCCGGCTGGGCCGGTTGCTGGGCAAGAGCTTCCACCCGCTGCACGTGCGGGCCGACGGCAGCTACTTCCGGCTGCCCCGGGCGCTGGCCACCGGGCCGCTGATCGTCGGGCTGCCCGCGGCGGCCGGCTGGCCGGCGGCCTTCGGCGGTGGGCACACGTTCGGCCGGGTGAGCTTCACCGATCCCGGGACGGTGCGGTTCACCCTGGTCCCGCTGCGGTGACCGGGCGCGCGGCTGCTAACCGGCCGGCGTCCGGGCGATCAGCGCGTACTCGCCGCAGCCGCGCAGGTCGGCGGTGAGCTCGCCGACGCCGTGCGGGAAGGCGATCTGCGCCGAGCTGAAGCCGGCCTCCCGGGCCAGGCAGAGCAGCGCCTCGGGGTACAGCGGCCGGACGTGGGTGAGGTCGAGCCAGAACGTCTTCAGCGCGGCCGGGGCGTGCGGGTTGACCGTCTCGGCGATGAGCACGCCGCCCGGGGCGAGCGCCCGCCGGGCCAGCGTGAAGAGCTCGCGGAGCGCCGGCAGGTCGAGGTGCTCGACCACCTGGAAGGAGGTGACCGCGCCGTAGCTGCCCGGCCCGGCCGCGCGCAGGGTGGCCAGGCCGTCCCCGTGGCTGACCTCCAGCCCCCGGGCCCGGGCACGCTCGACCATGCTCGGGTCGGTGTCCACGCCCACCGCGGCGATCGAGTTCTTGGCGAGCAGGCCGAGGAACTCACCGCGACCGCAGCCGAGGTCGAGCACCGGCCCGTGGTCGGCGACCAGCGGCACGTAGGGCGCCAGCCGCTCGCCGATGAACTCCTCGTCGCCGCGGAAGATGTCCTCGAAGCCGGCGTAGTCGCCGCCGGTGCCGTCGCCGCCGGCGGTGAAGCCCAGCACCGTGCGGCCGGCGCCGTCCTGCAGCCGCAGCTGCGCCGGATCGGCCTGGTAGGGCACCGCCGCGTTCTCGGCGTCCAGCACCGCCAGCTGGGCCGACAGCCGCTGCAGCCGGTCGGCGACCTCGGCCAGCTGGCGCTGGTGGGCGTCGGCGACCGCGCCGTTCTGGGCGGCCAGCTCGCTGAGCACGTCCAGCCGTTGCTGTGCCGCGTCGTCGGCGGCCCCCAGCTGGTCGACCCGGCCGGTCAGCGTGGTGAGCCGCTTGTCCAGCTCCGTGCTGCGCACCTGGTCGTTGCCGGACCGCGAGCGCAACTCGGCGATCGCGTTCCGCTCGGCGGTGAGGGCGTTCTGCAGGTCGTCGGTGAGGCGACGCATCGAGTCGAGCTGCCCGACCAGCGTCTCCTCCATCCGGCTGATCCGCCGGTCGTCGCTCTGGTGGGTCACCCTGGTCGTGTCCAGCAGCGCGTTCAGCCGCACATTGACCTGCTCGTCGTGGTGGGCGAGCACCCGCTGCACGAGGCGGCGCGCGGTGCGGGCGAGCACCGGGAAGCGGCTCGGGGTGTCCACCTGGACCACGCTGTCGAGCAGGGCCTGGCTGCGCTGCAGGACGGCCTGGGACTCGTTCGGCTGCGGTGCGGGCACGATCGGCTCGGTGCTCACCGGGTCCGGCCGGGTCCGGCTGTCGTTCAGCACCGCGCGCACCCGGCCCGCGACGAACTCCGCCGCCTGGTCGAGATCGTGCCGGCTGTGCACGCTCTCCTGCGCGCGGAGCCCGAGCTCGGCGGCCTCGGCCGGGTGCTCGTGCAGCCAGCGCAGGTACCGGGCGGCCACGTCCAGGTCCGGCTCCGCCCACTGGGTCGGCGGCCCGTACGGCTGCGCGTTGTCGCCGATGGTGACGAGCTGGTACGGCACCAGCATGCTGTTGTCGGCGTCCATGAAGTCGAGGTTGCCGGAGTAGTTGGTGGCGATCACCGGCCGGCCGGCCGACATCGCCTCCGACATGGTCAGGCCCAGGCCCTCGGCGCGGTGCAGCGAGACGTAGGCCTGGCAGTTCGCCAGCAGGCTCTCGACCACCGGGTAGTCGAGGTAGTCCTCGATCAGGAAGACGTCCGGGCGCCCGTCGCAGGCGCTGCGCAGCCGTTCCCGCTGGGTGCGGAACCGGTTGCCGTTCACGCTCTTGACGACCAGGATCGGCCCGTCCTCGGCCGGCTCGGGGAACGCCCGGGTGAACGCGTCGATCACGCCGAGCGGGTTCTTGCGCTCGAAGACGCTCAGGTAGTCGAACATGAACAGGAAGTACGGCCGCTCCGGAATGCCGACCGCGGCCCGGTCCAGCGGCTGGGTCGGCCGCACCTCGGGAATCTGGTAGGGGATCACGTGCACCGGCTTGCCGGTCTTCTGCTCGATGGCTGCCTTGCCGAAGCGCGAGATCGCCCAGATCTCGTCGACCAGGTCGAGCGCGGGCAGGAAGGCGTCGGGGAAGTCGGCGACCTCCCAGGCCCAGACGCCGACGGTGTAGCGGTCGTTGAGCAGGTCCTGGCCGCCCTCCTCCGCCCAGATCCGGAACTGGTCGGCGTTCACCGTCACCAGGTTCACCGGGTACCGCACGATGCTGGCCGACTCCTCGAAGTCCGCGTTCTGCCGGCTCACGGTGCGGGTGACCGCGACCGTCGAGTACGGCAGCCCGGTGGCCTTCACCGCGTCGACCAGCAGCCGGCCGATCTGGCCGACGCCCGTCTCGGTGTGGAAGTAGCCGACCAGGTTCACCCCGGGGATGTCGGTGCTGGTCACCGAGCGGCTGTCCGCGGCCGCCAGCTCGCTGGTCGGCAGCAGCGAGGCGACCAGGCCGCTCTCGCGCACGCCCGAACCCATGCACCAGGCCAGGAACTCCTCCTGGTCCGCGCCCATCGGGTGCGGGAAGGCGCGCTGCAGGTCGGTGCGGCTCTGCCACAGCGCGTGGACCACCCGGTTGACCCAGGTGCCGGGCCGGACCGGCTCGCGGAACCAGGCCAGGATCTCGTCGTCACCGGGCTCGCTGAACGGTGCCGGCGGGAACTCGGTCTGGTTCTGCTCGGCCTCGATCACGGCCGCGCGGTAGAGCCGGCGCAGCGACGGGGTGATCGGGGTGCCGTCCTGGAACCGGTTGAACCGATACGGCGTTCCCTCCGACCGGTCCATGCCGTGCGCGCGCAGCTGTTCGGCGTAGCCGTCGCAGAGCTGGCGCACGACCGGGTGCTCGCTGAGCACCACCCGGGGGTTGTCGGCCACGTACTTGCTCAGGATCCAGGGAGTGTCCGGCCGGTACCCGCTGAAGTGGAAGAACCGCAGCGGTGCCCCGTTGACCGCGTAGTTGTCGCCGTCGCGGGTGATGGTGCGCGAATCGAGGTTCCAGTACGCGACGTTGTAGCCGGGGTCGCGCAGCACGCTGTGGTCGAAGTAGCCGGGCACCAGGTCGATCCAGCGCTGGTCGGTGAACAGCATCTGCTCGGGCGCGGAGATCGAGTCGCGCCGCAGCCGCTGCTGCCACCAGGTCAGCATGTCGAGATTGCCCTGCTGCACCGCGATGAAACCCAGGTTGTAGATGCCCGCGCCCATGATGTCGGCCTCGGACGGCCGCAGGCCGTCGCGCGGCATCGGGCTGACCGTGTGCGGGGTGAGCACGATGCCGTGCTTGAGCGACTCCAGCTCGATCTCGTCCAGCGTCGAGTAGACGTAGATGTCGGGATCCAGGTAGACGGCCACGTCCGCGCCGTCGTGCAGCAGCATCTCCAGCGCCCAGGGCTTGAGCGCGGTCGAGAGCTCGGTGACGTCGTAGAGGAAGGCCATCCGGCCGAACTCGGTCGGGTTCAGGGGCAGGTCGTGCGGGGTCGCGACGCGGTAGTCGGCGGTGCCGGGAATCTCGTCGGGCTGGGCGTCGACCACCAGGATGGTGAAGTCGGAGTCCGGATTGGCCGCTGTGAACGACGTGGCGACGGTGCGAGCCATCGCGAGGTAGTTCCGAGCGGCGATGGTGACCGCGTGCAAGATCCTGTCGCCCCCTGACGTGCTCGGCGGCCTGCACCCGGCGCGCCCGCTCCTGCCGACCGCGCGATACCCGTCGGTCGGTTTTTCGGCCGGGTCAAAGTATAGACACAGGCGGCCCATTCGCCCGGACTGCCGAGGTTCGGCGGCGACGCGCCGTTCCCGGTCCGGACACGACGGTGCCCGGACGATCGGGTCGTCCGGGCACCGTCTCGGCTTGTCGCCGCGTCCTACAGGCGGCCGTCGTGCACGGCCTCGGTCACCCACGGGATGACCTCGTCGAGCATCACGTCGAGGGTGGTGGTGCACTCGAAGCCGAGCACCTCCTTGGCCTTGTCGACGTCCGGCACCCGCTTCTGCACGTCGTACTCGAACGCCTCGTCGCTGACGAGGGTGAGCGGGGCGTCACCCTTGATCTTCTTCCAGATCACCGCGGCCAGCTCGCGCACCGAGGTGCTCTCCGGGGTCGAGATGTTGAAGTCGTTGTTGTGGGCGGCGTCCTGCGCCATGCACTCGACGATGCCCTTGGCCAGGTCGCCGCCGTAGGTGTAGTGGCGGATCTGGTTGCCCTCGCCGAGCATGTGCAGCGGGTCCTGGCCCTTGACGATCTTCTGCACGATGTCGGGCACCACGTGGCTCATCGCCAGCTTGACGTTGCCCGAGGCGATCTCGACGTCGCCGAGCGCGCGGCCCTCGCCGATGCCGACGCAGTTGAACGGCCGGACGATCGTGTACGGCAGCTTGTACTGGTCCCAGGCGGCCTTGGCGAAGTACTCCACGGCCAGCTTCTGGAAGCCGTAGGACGACAGCGGCGGCGGGATCTTGCGCTCGTCGCCCTCCTTGGACGGCCAGTGCTCGGTCGACTCGAAGACCATCGAGGACGACAGGTAGGTGACCTTCTTCAGCTTGCCCGAGCGGTGCGCCTCGATCGCCGCGTCGCACTGCGAGGCCATGATCCGCTCGTTGGTGGCGAGCAGGTCGTAGGCGTAGGCGTGGAAGTAGGAGATGCCACCGATCAGCGCCGCACCCGCGATGAAGTGGTCGCAGTCGGACAGCAGCTTCGTCATCAGCTCGACGTCGCGGGCGTCGCCCTCGACGAAGTGGTAGTCCGGGTGGTCGTCGTAGGACTTCGTCACCGGGCCGTACTTGGAGTAGTTGTCGATGCCGACCACGGAGTAACCGCGCCGCAGCAGCTCCTCGACGACGTACCCGCCGATGAATCCGGCGGAGCCGGAAACCAGTACCTTCTCGTTGTCGCTCACGGCTTTCGCTTTCTGCTCGGTTTGTTGTTCTGCTGGGCGATCTGGGTGGCGGCCCGGTGCACCTGCTCGGGACTGAGCGGTTTGCCGAAGGCGAACCGGTACCAGCGCAGGTATCGCGGGATCCAGGCCGAGAGCTGGAAGTTCGACTCGCCCAGCGTCCGGTCCAGCCAGATCGTGGGCACCTCGGCCACCGGCCGGCGCAGCCGCCGGGCCTTGGCCGTCAGTTCCAAGCCGATCTCGAATCCGCTGCGGCTGTCGATGCCGACCTCGCGGATGAACTCGGTGGAGTACGCCTTGAACGAGTTGGTCGCGTCCCGGGTGCCGACCCGGCCGAGCATCCCGAGGCTGAGGCCGGCGCCCTTGGAGAGCATCGACTTGAACATCGGGCCGCCGACCTGCTGGCCGCCGGCCGAGTACCGGCTGGCGGCGGCCACCACCACGCCCCGGTCGACCAGCCGGGCGAGCGCGTCGATCTGGCGCGGGTCGTCGCTGCCGTCGGCCATCGTGACCACCACGACCGGGTTCTTCACCTGGTCGATGCCGTACCGGATCGCGTTGGCCGGGCCCCGGCCGTAGGTGCTGATGAGGGTGTGCAGCCGCGGCTCGCGCCGGGCGTACTCCCGCAGCACCGGGACGGTGGTGTCGGACTCGAAGTCCACCACGACCAGGATCTCGCACTCGGACTCGACCGCGTCGAAGATCCGGTCCAGCACGCCGACGATGTTGTCGCCCTCGTTGTAGGCCGGGATCACGACCGAGATGGCTAGCGACATGGGTCAGACCGTCCGGCTCAGACCGTGGTGCCGTTGCCGAGCAGGTTCCAGACGTCGGCGACCGGGACGGACGGGGTCAGCGTCCGGTACTCCTTGTGCGGCGCGCCGACGATGAGGATGTCGGAGTTGGCCAGCACGGTCTCCAGCGGCTGCAGGTTGGCGTCCACCGTCACGTACGGGTCGGTGCAGAGCACCTCCTTGGCCCGGAACTCCAGGATCCGCTTGAGCTTGTAGGACAGGCTGGACCGGATGTCGTCGCTCTCGCCCTTGAACGCCATGCCCAGGATGCCGACCCGGGCGTTGGCCAGGTCGTACTTCTGCTCCAGCTTGGAGACCAGGTAGAGCGGCAGCCCCTCGTTCACCAGCATCGCCGAGTGGCCCAGGATGAAGGAGTTGTCGGTGAACGCGGCCAGCTGCATGGTGTCCTTGAACAGGCACGGCCCGGCGGCGAAACCGGCGCCGGGCATGTCCGCCGCCCGCGGGTAGTTCTGCGCGAGCGCGCCGCGGATCCGGTCGAAGTCCAGGCCCTGCTCGTTGGCCATCACGTAGAACTGGTTGGCCGCGGCGAACTTGATGTAGCGCCAGGTGTTGGTGAAGAGCTTGGCGAGCTCGGCCTCCTCGGGCACCAGCTCGACGATGCTCTCGGTCAGGTGGCCGAACAGGGCACCGGCCCGCCGGCGCACCTCGGGCGTGCGCGCCGAGACGATCTGGGGCAGCGAGAACAGCTCCTCCATCGCCTTGCCCTCGGCGATCCGCTCGGGGCAGAAGGCGACGTCGACCGCGATGCCGTCGTCGGCGAGCATCCGCTCCACCCGCTTGGTGACGCCGGGGTAGACGGTCGAGCGCAGCACCAGCAGCTGGCCGTCGCGGAAGTACTGCTTGCACTCGTCCAGCGCCCGCGGCACCGCGTGCGGGTCGGGGTTGAGGTGCTCGTCCACCGGGGTGCCGATGACCACCACGATGTGCTCGCCACGGCTGACCACGCTCGGGTCGGTGGTGGCGTCGAGCCGGCCGGCGGCCAGCGCCCGCTGCAGCACCTCGGCGGCGTCGTTCTCCATGAACGGCAGCTCGCCGGACAGGACGGTCTTCACGGCCCGGTCGTTGAGGTCGTAGATGCCGACCCGCAGGCCGCGGTCGGCGAAGGCGATCGCCAGCGGCAGGCCGACGTGGCCGCCGCCGCCGACGACCACGACGTCGAAGTCGAAGCCGGATGAAGTGGTGACCATGCGCAATCCCGTTCTCGCGGTTGTCGGCGTCGGCCGAGTGCCCGTCCGGCCGCGGCTGGGCCGGCCACCGGGGCTGGGGGCCGGGCCAGAGTTTAGCTTCCCGGCCCCGCGGCCCTCCAAAACGAACCGCCAGCGAGGACTTGGGCAACGCTCAGCCGGCCTGCCGCCGCGCATGGCTTTTTCGTCGTCGCGGAGGTAGAAAAGGCACTGAAACCGTAGCTCTGGACCGGTGAGAGGTTCGCGATGGCCCGCTCTGTGTCGAATTTCATCAACGGCGAATCGGTCCCGGCGGCCGACGGCCGAACCCTGGACGTGGTCAATCCGGCCACCGGCGAGGTGTACCTGACCTCCCCGCTGTCCGGCCCCGAGGACGTCGACCGCGCGTACTCGGCGGCCGCGACCGCCTTCGAGACCTGGCGCGAGACGACCCCGAGCGAGCGCCAGCAGGCGCTGCTCAAGCTCGCCGACGCGATCGAGTCGCGGGCGGAGGAGCTGATCGCGGTCGAGAGCGAGAACACCGGCAAGCCGATCGCCCTCACCCGGTCGGAGGAGATCCCGCCGATGGTGGACCAGCTCCGCTTCTTCGCCGGTGCCGCGCGGGTGCTCGAGGGCCGGTCGGCCGGGGAGTACCTGGCCGGCCACACCTCCTACGTGCGCCGCGAGCCGATCGGGGTGATCGGGCAGGTCGCGCCGTGGAACTACCCGATGATGATGGCGGTCTGGAAGTACGCCCCGGCCCTGGCCGCCGGCAACACGGTGGTGCTCAAGCCCTCCGACACGACGCCGGCCTCCACGCTGCTGATGGCCGAGCTGGCCGCCGAGTGCTTCCCGCCCGGCGTGTTCAACGTGATCTGTGGCGACCGGGACACCGGCCGCGCGATGGTCACGCACGCGACGCCCTCGATGGTCTCGATCACGGGCTCGGTGCGGGCCGGCATGCAGGTCGCCGAGGCCGCCTCGCACGACCTGAAGAAGGTCCACCTGGAACTCGGCGGCAAGGCGCCGGTGATCGTCTTCGACGACGTGGACGTCGCCGCCGCCGCCGAAGCGATCGCCACCGCCGGCTACTTCAACGCGGGCCAGGACTGCACTGCCGCGACCCGGGTGCTGGCACCGGCCGGTTTCGCCGAGGAGTTCGCCGCCGCGCTGGCCGAGCAGGCCCGGGCCACCAGGACCGGCGCCGCCGACGACGAGGACGTGCTCTACGGCCCGCTGAACAACAGCACCCAGCTCGGCCACGTGAGCGGCCTGGTCGACCGGTTGCCCGACCACGCCCGGCTGCTCGCGGGCGGGCAGCGGCAGGGCGAGGCCGGCTACTTCTACCAGCCGACCGTGGTCTCCGGCCTGCGCCAGGACGACGAGCAGTCCCAGACCGAGATCTTCGGCCCCGTCATCACCGTGCAGTCCTTCTCCGACGAGGACGAGGCGGTCCGCTGGGCCAACGGGGTGCAGTACGGACTGGCCTCCTCGGTCTGGACCCGCGACCACGGCCGGGCGATGCGCGTCTCCAGGCGGCTGGACTTCGGCTGCGTCTGGGTGAACTGCCACATCCCGCTGGTCGCCGAGATGCCGCACGGCGGGTTCAAGCACTCCGGCTACGGCAAGGACCTGTCGATGTACGGCCTGGAGGACTACACCCGGGTCAAGCACGTCATGCACAACATCGATTTCTGATCCGGCCGCCGGCCGGTCGATGAGTGAGGGCTCAGACACGATGACCGATTCAGCTGTTCCGCAGAAGCGGCTCCTGCACACCGCGATCCCCGGGCCACGCTCGGCCGAGCTGCACGCCCGCAAGGCCGCGGCGGTCTCGGCCGGGGTGAGCACCGGCCTGCCGGTCTACGTCGAGCGGGCCGGCGGCGGCATCCTGGTCGACGTCGACGGCAACCAGCTGATCGACTTCGGCTCCGGCATCGCGGTCACCACGGTCGGCAACTCCGCGCCGCGGGTGGTCGAGCGGGTGCGCCAGCAGGTCGCCGACTTCACCCACACCTGCTTCATGGTCACCCCGTACGAGGAGTACCTGCAGGTCTGCGAGGCGCTGAACGAGCTGACCCCGGGCGGGCACGAGAAGCGCTCGGCGCTGTTCAACTCCGGCGCCGAGGCGGTGGAGAACGCGGTGAAGGTGGCCCGGCACCACACCGGCCGGCAGGCGGTCGTCGCGTTCGACCACGCCTACCACGGCCGCACCAATCTGACGATGGCGCTGACCGCGAAGAACATGCCGTACAAGCACCGGTTCGGCCCGTTCGCCAACGAGATCTACCGGGTGCCGATGGCCTACCCGTTCCGCTGGCCGACCGGTCCGGAGAACTGCTCGGAGGAGGCGTTCGCCCAGTTCGTCAGCATCGTGCACGCCCAGGTGGGCGAGGAGAACACCGCCGCGGTGCTGCTCGAACCGATCCAGGGCGAGGGCGGCTTCATCGTGCCGGCGCCGGGCTTCGTCAAGCGGGTCGCCGACTGGTGCGCCGAGCACGGCATCCTCTTCATCGCCGACGAGATCCAGAGCGGCTTCTGCCGGACCGGTGACTGGTTCGCCAGCGAGTTCGAGGACGTCGTGCCGGACCTGGTCACCACGGCCAAGGGCATCGCCGGTGGGCTGCCGCTGTCCGGGGTGACCGGCCGGGCCGAGGTGATGGACTCGGTGCACGCGGGTGGCCTGGGCGGCACCTACGGCGGCAACCCGGTGGCCTGTGCCGCGGCGCTCGGCGCCATCGAGACCATGCGGGCGGACGACCTGCCGGCCCGGGCTCGCGCGCTCGAGGCGATCTTCCTGCCGCGGTTGCGCGCGCTGGCCGAGCGCCACCCGCAGATCGGCGACATCCGGGGCCGCGGCGCGATGCTGGCGATCGAGCTGGTGGCCGGCCCCGAGGACCCGACGCCGGACGCCGCGCTCGCCGGCCGGGTGAACGCGGCCTGCCACGCCCAGGGGCTGGTGACGTTGACCGCCGGCACGTTCGGCAACGTGTTCCGGTTCCTGCCGCCGCTGTCGATCGGCGACGAACTGGTGCACGAGGGCCTGGACATCCTGGAGCAGGCCTTCGCCACCGCGACGGCCCGAGGCTGACCTGGCGCCGGCTACCCGGCTGGGGCGCCCTCGGCGCCGGATCCGGGCCATCTCGCCGCGGCGGTCGCCGCCGGGCCGGGGCCCACGCCGGCCGCCGGTAGGATGGCCTCTCGACAGCGGCAGCGGCGCGGCTGTGCACCGGCCACCACCGGGTGCGCCTGCCGTCCGCGGCCTACGCATCCGCGTATCGAAAGGCGTCACGTCGTGTCCCTCGTCGTGCAGAAATACGGCGGTTCCTCCGTCGCCGACGCCGAACGGATCAAGCGGGTCGCCGAGCGCATCGTCGCCACCCGGCGGGAGGGGCACGACGTGGTCGTCGTGGTCTCGGCGATGGGCGACACCACCGACGAGCTGATCGACCTGGCCGAGCAGATCGTGCCGGTGCCGGCCGGCCGCGAGTTCGACATGCTGCTGACCGCGGGCGAGCGCATCTCGATGGCGTTGCTGGCCATGGCGATCCAGTCGCTGGGCTACCCGGCCGAGTCGTTCACCGGCTCCCAGGCCGGGGTGCTCACCACCTCGGTGCACGGCAAGGCCCGGATCGTGAACATCACGCCGGGCCGGGTGCAGAACTCGGTGGCCGAGGGCAACGTCGCGATCGTGGCGGGATTCCAGGGTGTCTCGCCCGACACCAAGGACATCACCACGCTGGGCCGCGGCGGCTCCGACACCACCGCGGTGGCGCTGGCCGCCGCGCTCGGCGCGGATGTCTGCGAGATCTACACCGACGTGGACGGGGTGTTCTCGGCCGACCCGCGGATCGTGCCGAACGCGCGCAAGCTCGAGACCATCACCTACGAGGAGATGCTCGAGATGGCCGCGTGTGGCGCCAAGGTGCTCATGCTGCGGTGCGTGGAGTACGGCCGGCGCTACAACGTGCCGATCCACGTCCGCTCGTCGTTCTCGAACCTGACCGGCACCACCGTGGCCGGCAAGATGGAGGATCTCACCGTGGAACAGGCGATCATCTCCGGCGTCGCGCACGACCGCAGCGAGGCCAAGGTCACCGTGGTCGGCGTGCCCGACAAGCCCGGCCAGGCCGCCGCGCTGTTCCGGGTGCTGGCCGAGTCGGAGCTGAACCTCGACATGATCGTGCAGAACGTCTCGACCAAGGGCACCGGGCGCACCGACGTCTCGTTCACGCTGCCGAAGACGGACGGTGCCCTGGCGGTGCAGTCGCTGACCAAGGTGCAGGAGCAGGTCGGCTTCGAGCAGATCCTCTTCGACGACCACATCGGCAAGCTCTCGCTCGTCGGGGCCGGCATGCGCTCGCATCCGGGGGTGTCGGCCTCGTTCTTCGCCGCGCTGGCCGAGGCCGGCGTGAACGTCGAGATGATCTCCACCTCCGAGATCCGGATCTCGGTGGTCACCCGCGACACCGACCTGGACCTGGCCGTCCGGGCGGTGCACGACGCGTTCGAACTGGGCAGCGAGGACGAGCAGGCGGTCGTGTACGGCGGTACCGGCCGATGAGTGCTGGAGCGGGCAGCGCAGGCGCGCGCGACGGGCGAGGAGGAGCGGTGAAGGTCGGGGTGGTCGGCGCGACCGGGCAGGTCGGCGCCAAGGTCCGGGAGATCCTGCTGGAACGGGACTTCCCGCTCAGCGAGCTCCGGTTCTTCGCCTCGGCCCGGTCGGCCGGGTCGACCTTGGCCTTCGGTGGCAAGGAGATCACGGTCGAGGACGCGGCCACCGCCGATCCGGCCGGGCTGGACCTCGCGATCTTCTCGGCCGGTGCCAGCACCTCGCGGGCGCTCGCGCCGAGGTACGCCGAGGCCGGCGTCACCGTGATCGACAATTCCTCGGCGTGGCGGATGGATCCGGACGTGCCGCTGGTGGTCAGCGAGGTGAACCCGCAGGCGCTCTCCGACATCCGCAAGGGCATCGTCGCCAACCCGAACTGCACCACGATGGCGGCCATGCCGGTGCTGCAGCCGCTGCACGCCGAGGCCGGCCTGGTGCGGCTGGTCGCCGCGACGTACCAGGCGGTGTCGGGCAGCGGGCTGGCCGGCGTGGAGGAGCTGGACGGCCAGCTGCAGAAGGCGGGTACGAGTGCCGCCGCGCTGACCCACGACGGTGCCGCGGTGGACCTCGGCGAGCCGGCCAAGTACGTCCGGCCGATCGCCTTCAACGTGCTGCCGATGGCCGGTTCGGTCGTCGGTGACGGCACGTTCGAGACCGACGAGGAGCAGAAGCTGCGCAACGAGAGCCGCAAGATCCTCGGCATCCCGGACCTGCGGGTCTCCGGCACCTGCGTGCGGGTGCCGGTCTTCACCGGGCACTCGCTGTCGATCAACGCCGAGTTCTCCCGGCCGCTGTCGGTGGAACGGGCGCTGGAGCTGCTGGCCGCCGCGCCCGGCGTGGTGGTGACCGACGTCCCGACCCCGCTGCAGGCGGCCGGTCAGGACCCCAGCTTCGTCGGACGGGTGCGGCAGGACGGCGACTTCTGCCTGTCGCTGTTCGTCTCGGGGGACAACCTGCGCAAGGGCGCGGCGCTGAACACGGTTCAGATCGCCGAGTTGCTGGTCGCCGGTCGCTGATTTCGTGGTCTATCCGGTCAACGAGGCGTTCCGGCGCGAGGTCCGCGAGCGCGCGCTGGAGGTCGCCCGCCGGCTCACCGTCGAGCGCGGCTGGCAGCAGGTGCGGTTCGTCGAGGTCGCCGACGAGGTGGGCGTGTCCCGCCCGACGATGTACTCGGAGTTCGGCAACAAGGCCGGCCTCGGCGAGGCGCTGGTCCTGACCGGGCTGCTGGCCACCCTGGCCGACGAGTCGGCGAACCTGAACTCGGCAGCCAAGGCGGCGCTGCGCTACACCATGCTGGCCGCGTCGGAAAACCCTTTGTTGCACGGGGTGTTGACCAACGCCGGCGATCGTGACCTGCTGCGGCTGCTGACCTCGAAGTCGGGCCCGGTGCTGCCGATCGCGGTCACCGTGCTGACCGACTGGTTCCGCGAGCACTTCCCGCAGGTGCCGGAGCCGATCTTCGGCGAGCTGATCGAGGCGCTGGTGCGGCTGACCCTCTCGCACCTGACCCAGCCGACCCACGAGCTGCCCGAGGCGCTGTCCTCGCTGGAGCGGATCACCGACCTGGTGCTGCGGACCGCCCTGGACTGAGCCGGCTCAGCCGAGCGCGGTCGGCAGCGGGCCGTTCCACGGGAACGGCTCGATCTCGGCCAGCACCCGGCTGCGCCGCCGCCGGTTGAGGTGGTCGATGTAGAGGGTGCCCTGCAGGTGCTCGGTCTCGTGCACCAGGCAGCGCGCCAGGAAGCCGGTGCCGGTCACCTCGACCGGCTCGCCGTGCCGGTCCTGTCCGGCCACCGTGACCAGGTACGGCCGGCCGAGCGTGGCGTACGGCCCGGGCACCGACAGGCACCCCTCGTCGAGCTTCTGCTCCGGTCCGGCGGTCGCCACGATGCGCGGGTTGACCACGTGTCCCTTGTGCTGGACGTCGTCGTCGTCGTGGCAGTCGTAGACGAAGACCGACCTGTTCACGCCGATCTGGGTGGCCGCCAGCCCGACGCCCTCGGCCACGTACATGGTGGCGAACATGTCGTCGATCAGCCGGGACAGCTCCTCGTCGAAGTCGCCTACCGGCTCGGTGGGGGTGTGCAGTACCGGGTCTCCGACGATGACCACCGGACGCGCTGTGCCTGGCATAGCCGCAGAGTCTATGCGGCGGCTCAGGCGGGCGGCCGGATGCCGTCCAGCACCAGCGTGAGCAGCCGCTCGTTCTGCGGCAGGCTCGCGTTGCGGGCCATGCACATGCCGCCGACCAGCTGCATCAGGTCGGCGTGGTCGATGTCGGTGCGGGCCACCCCGGCCTGCTGGGCCCGGGTCAGCACGGTGGCGGCGGCGGCAGCGATCTTGTCCCGCGAATCCAGCTTGAAATCCGGGTTCTTCTCGAACGCCTCGTGCAGCTCGGTGAGGAAGACCCGCTTCGACTGGGCATACCGGACGAAGCCCTGCAGCCAGGCGACCAGCCCGTCCCACGGTTCGGTGGTGTCGGCCAGCTGCCGGGCCAGGGTGACCAGCCCGTCCACGTCCTCGCGGTAGACGGCCTCGACCAGGTCGATCCGGCGCGGGAAGTGGCGGTAGAGGGTGCCCACGCCGACGTCGGCGGCCTTGGCGATCTCCTCCATGCCGACCTCGCTGCCCCGTTCGGTCAGCAGGTCACGGGCGGCGGCGACCAGGCGCTCGTAGTTGCGCCGGGCATCGGCCCGCATCGGCCGGCACGGGGCAGAGCTCTCGGCGGTTCCGGCGGTGGTGGGCTTGCTGGCCATGCTTCGAGTATTCCTCCTCCGCCGGTGGCAGCGGCCGCCTCGTCGCGGCCGGGCATGGGGCTTGCTAACCGGAGGCTGCCTCCGTATTGTTACCGGAGGAAGCTTCCGGTTAACAGATTACTCGTTCCATCATGCGAGGAGCCGATCCACTCCATGTCCTCCAACCCAGTCCTCGACCGCGTCGATCGCGATGCGGCAGCCGGTGCGCCCGGCGCCCGGAACGGCCGGTTCGCCGATCGGCTGCGCCGCAACCACAATGCCCTGGTGCTGGCCGTGATCCTGTCCTGCCAGCTGATGGTCGTGCTCGACGCGACCATCGTGAACGTCGCGCTGCCCGACATGAAGGCAGCCCTGCACTTCTCCGACGCCCAGCTGTCCTGGGTGCTCAACGCCTACACCCTGACCTTCGGCGGCCTGCTGCTGCTCGGCGCCCGAGCCGGTGACCTGCTCGGCCGCCGGATCACCTTCCTGGCCGGCATCGCCGTCTTCACCCTCGCCTCGCTGGCCGGCGGCTTCGCCGGCACCGGCTGGCTGCTGCTCGCCGCCCGCGCCCTGCAGGGCGTCGGCGGGGCGCTGGCCGCGCCGTCCTCGCTGGCCCTGCTCACCACGATGTTCCCGGAGGGCCGGGAACGGGTGCGGGCCATCGGCCTCTACACCGTGGTCTCCATCGGCGGCGGCGCGGTCGGCCTGATCGCCGGCGGCATGCTCACCCAGTGGGCATCCTGGCGCTGGGTGCTCTTCGTCAACGTGCCGATCGGCGTGGTGGTCTACCTGGTCGGCCGGATGGTGCTGCCCGAGACGCCACGGCGCCGGGGCGCCTTCGACCTCGCCGGCGCCCTGACCTCCACGCTCGGCATGGGCGCGCTGGTCTACGGCCTGGTCCGGGCGGCCAACGATGGCTGGTCGGACCCGCTCACCGTTGGCTCGATGGTGGCCGGCGCCGCGCTGCTGGCGGCCTTCATCCTGGTCGAGCTGCGCGCGGCCGAGCCGATCACCCCGCTGCGGCTGTTCGGCAATGCCAGCCGCAACGGCGCCAACGCCGCCCGCGGGCTGCTGTTCGCCGGCATGTTCGGCATGTTCTTCTTCCTCACCCAGTACACCCAGAACGTGCTGGGCTACAGCCCGCTGCGGGCCGGCTTCGCCTTCCTGCCGATCCCGCTCACGGTCTTCGTCTCCTCCCAGCTGACCAGCCGGGTGCTGATCAACCGGTTCAGCCAGAAGTCGCTGATGCTCGCCGGCGCCGGGTTCTCCACGCTCGGCATGGCCCTGGCCAGCCAGCTCGGCACCCATTCCGGCTACCCGGTGATCCTGGCCAGCCTGCTGCTGTTCGGCGCCGGCAACGGCATGTCGTTCGTGACCCTCACCGCCGCCGCGCTGGCCGGGGTGGCCGGTCCCGATGCCGGGGCCGCGTCCGGGCTGGTGAACGTGACCCAGCAGCTGGGCGGCACGGTGGGCGTGGCGGTGCTGGTGACCGTGTTCGGCTCGGCCGCCAAGCACGCGGCCGCGCACCCGGTCGCGGGCGGCCGGCTCGCGCAGGCGAACCACGCCTTCGTCTACGCCGCCGACCACGCCTTCGTGGCCGGCACCGTGTTCCTGCTGGCCGCGATCGCCTTGATCCTGCTGGTGATCCGGGCGCCGCGGCCGGCCGCCATCGCCGAGGAGGTGGCCGCCGGCGAGCCGGTGCTGGTCGAGGCCTGACCGGCCCGGGTTCGCGGCGCATGACATCCTGCTGGGGTGCAGGTGGTCACCAGCGCCGCGAACCCGGTCGTCAAGCGCGTCCGGCTGCTGGCCGACCGCAAGCACCGGCGCCGGCAGAACGCCTTCGTCGTCGAGGGGCTGCAGCCGGTGTGGCGGGCGGTGTCGGCCGGCCGGCACGTCGAGACGCTGATCGTCGCGCCGGAGCTGCTCGCCAACCCGGCCGCCGGCGACATGGTCGCCGAGCTGGAGCGGGACGGCGTCGAAGTTATCCGCGTCAGCGCCGAGCTGTTCCGGCGGCTGTCCGACCGGGACGGCCCGGCCGGCCTCGCTGCCATCGTCACCGGTGGCGTGGGAACGCTCGACGACCTTGCGGTGCAGGCAGATTCGGTGTTCGTGGTGCTGCACGAGCTGAGCAACCCCGGCAACATCGGCACCCTCGTCCGGACGGTGGACGCGGCCGGCGCGCACGGCGTGATCCTGCTCGGACACACCGCCGATCCGCTGTCGGCCCCGGCCATCAAGGCCAGCATGGGCTCGGTGTTCGCGGTGCCGGTGACGGCGGTGGCCGGCGAGGACGAGCTGCTCGGCTGGGCCGGCCGGCACGGGCTGCGGCTGGCCGCGATGACCGGCGCCGGCGCGGTGGAGCTGTGGCAGGCGGAACTGCCCCGGCCGCTGCTGGTGCTGCTCGGCAACGAGGGTGCCGGGTTGCCGGACAGCCTGCTGGCCGCGGCCGACCTGCGCGTGCGGATCCCGATGACCGGCACCGCCGAGTCGCTGAACGTGGCGGCCGCCGGCGCAGTGGTGCTCTACGAACTGGCCCGGCGCGCGCAGTCCGGCTAGTGCGGCCGGGCCTGCTGCTGGACGCCGGTCCGCTGGGCGCGGGCATTGCCGACGAAGCTGACCGCCCAGTGGAAGACCGTGGAGACCCGGTTCTTGAAGCCGACCAGGTAGAAGATGTGCACGCCCAGCCAGAGCAGCCAGGCAAGCAGGCCGTAGAACCGCAGCTGGCCGATGCTGACCACCGCCTTGAAGCGACTGATGGTGGCCATGCTTCCCTTGTCGAAATAGCGGAATTCGCCCTGCGCCGCGCGGCCGGTGACCCGGCGCTGGACCTGCTGGGCGGCGTACTTGCCGCCCTGGATGGCGACCTGGGCCACCCCGGGGTAGCCCTTGAGCGCGATCATGTCGCCCACCACGTAGATCTCGGGATGGCCGGGCAGGGTCAGGTCCGGGTTCACCGCGATCCGGCCGGCCCGGTCGACGTCGGCCCCGGTCTGCTCGCCGAGCTGCCGGCCGAGCGGTGACGCCTGCACCCCGGCCGCCCAGACCACGCACCTGCTCGCGATCCGGCTGGTGACGCCGTGCGTGTCGCGCACCTCGATGCCGGTGGCGTCCACGCCGGTGACCATCGCGTTCAGCCAGACCTCGACCCCGAGGTGCTGCAACTGCCCGACGGTCCGGGCGGAGAGCCGGTGCCCGAAGGTGCCCAGCACCGAGTCGGCGGCGTCGACCAGCACCACCTGCGCGGCGGCCGGGTCGATCGCGCGGAAGTTGCCGCGCAGCGTCCGGCGGGACAGTTCGGTCAGCTGGCCGGCCATCTCGACCCCGGTCGGGCCGGCGCCGACCACCACGAACCGCATCCACTCGGCGCGCCGGGCCGGGTCGGGCTCGAGCTCGGCAGCCTCGAACGCGCCGTAGATCCGGGCGCGCAGGCTCATCGCGTCGTCGATGCTCTTCAGCCCGGGGGCGTACTCCGCGAACTCGGGATGGCCGAAGTAGGAAGTGTCCGCGCCGGCCGCGACGATCAGGCTGTCGTAGCCGGTGACCGTCTCGATGCCGGCCGCGGTCGAGGTCACCGTCCGTCCGGCGACATCGATCCCGGTCACCTCGCCGAGCAGCACCCGGGCATTGCGCTGCCGGCGCAGGACGTCCCGGGTCGGCGGCGCGATCTCACCCTCGCTGAGGATGCCGGTCGCGACCTGGTAGAGCAGCGGCTGGAACAGGTGGTGGTTGATCCGGCTGATCAGGGTGATGTCGACATCGGCCCGGCGCAGCTCCTTGGCGGCGAACAGGCCGCCGAAACCGGAGCCGATGATGACCACGCGGTGCCGCCGTCCCAGATGCGGCTGGCTCGGGTGCGGCTGAGTCATTCCTCCACTGTAGGCAGTCGCCGGCTACCGGCCGGTGAATCGTGGCGGCCGGCGCTCGGCCCGGGCCCGTTCGCCCTCGGCCCGGTCGTCGCTGGTCCAGCAGGCCTCGAATGCCGTGGCCAGCACGGGATCCTCGATCGGCTGCTCGGTCAGGGCCCGCTTGCTGTAGGCCAGCGACAGCGGTGCGAACGCCGCCACCTGCCGGGCCCAGGCCAGCGCGTCGGCATGGTCGCCGAGCCGGTCGACCAGGCCGCGCTGGTGGGCCAGCTCCGGCCCGAACGTCTCGGCACCCAGCAGCATCGCCCGGGCGGTGCCGCCGCCGGCCAGCAGCGCCAGCCGCCGGATCGTCCACGGATCGACGGCCAGGCCGTTGCGGGCGGTGGGGACGGCGAACCGCGCTCCCGCCGCGGCCACCCGCAGGTCGCTGGCCAGGGCCAGCTGGGTGCCGGCGCCGATCGCCGGCCCGTTGATCGAGGCGAGCACCGGCACCGGGACCGCGACGATCGCCTGCAGCATGCCGTGGAGGGCGTCCCGGAACTCATCGCCGTACACGCCGTCCAGGTCGGCGCCGGCGCAGAAGCTGCTGCCGGCGCCGGTCAGCACGATCGCCCGGGCGCTGCCGGCCGCGGTCAGGACCGCCTCGCGCAGCGCGTGGCAGTGCTCCAGGTCCAGGGCGTTGCGGCGTTCGTGCCGGTCGATCGCGATGACGGTGACCGGCCCGTCCTGGCTGCTGGCGATCACGGGTGCAGCACCGTGCGGACGGCCCGGCCCTGCTCCAGGTCGGTGAAGCAGCGCTCGAGGTCGGCGAGGTCAGCGGTGCCGGTGGCCAGCGGCGCCAGGTCGAGCTCGCCGTGGCGGAGCCAGTCGAAGTACCGCGGCAGGTCGGCGGTGGCATCCAGCGAGCCGCCGACGCAGCCGACCAGCGTCCGGGCGAAGTGGAAGAGCTCCAGCGCGCTGAACTGCACCGCCTCGTCCTTGCCGCCGATGCCGACCACGCACACCGTGCCACCGCGCCGGGCCAGGCTCCAGGCATCCCGGACGGTGCCGGCCGAGCCGACGCAGTCGAAGGTGTAGTCGGCGCCCCGGCCGGTCAGCGCGCGCACCGCCCGCTTGAGGTTCTCGTCGGCGGGCAGGAACTCGTCGGCCCCGAGCCGTGCGGCCAGCTCCGCGCGGGCGGGGTTGCGGTCCACGGCGATGACCTGGCCGGCGCCGGCCAGCCTGGCGCCCAGCACCGCCGACAGTCCGACGCCGCCCAGGCCGAGCACCAGCACCGAGGCGCCTTCGGTGACCCGGGCGACCTTCGTCACGGCGCCGACCCCGGTGGTGACGGCACAGCCGAGCAGGGCGGCGTCGGTCGGGCCGATGTCGGCCGGCACCGGCACCACGGCGTTGGACCGGACCACGGTCTGCTCGGCGAACGAGCCGACCCCCAGGCCCGGATGGACCGGCTCTCCGTGGCTGTCGATCGCGTATGGCTCGGCCGCCCGGTCGCCGCCGTGCTCGCAGAGGTGCGGCTCGCCGTGCCGGCAGAAGAAGCACTCGCCGCACGGGCTGATCCAGAGCAGCACCACCCGGTCGCCCGGCCGGACGTGCGTGACCCGCTCACCGGCCTCGACCACCGTGCCGCACGCCTCGTGGCCGAGCACCGCAGGCAGCGGCTGGGCCAGCTTGCCGCGGGCCAGCGAGAGGTCGCTGTGGCACACCCCGGTGGCGTCGATGCGCACCCGCACCTCGTCCGGGCCGGGATCGCGCAGCCGGATGGTCTCCACCGCGACCGGGCGGGTCGTCTCGCGCAGCACCGCCGCCCGCACCTCGACGCGGTATCGGTCCGTCATCTGCCGCACCTGCTCTCAGGATCGCTCGGGTTCGTCGGGCCTTTCGAAGCTACCGGCCAGCTGCGATCCGTGTGACATTTCGGCTACTGCGCGATACCAGTCACCCGGCGTAATCTGCCGGTTTCACACCCTGATGGCCCATTGCCTGGCAGGGTGACCGGTCGAGCGGGGGGATGGGATGACGGATTCGGATCCGCCGGGTGAGCCGGCCGGGGAGGCGACGGTCCTGGACCGGCTCATCGCCTGGGCGCTGCGCCAGGGCGATGCGGACGCGGACCGGATCACCGCCTACTTCGAGAGCCGCGCGGCGGCCCGGACCGGTCCCCGCTGGGCGGCCACCTACCGGCGGGAGGAGCTGCCCTTTCGCGGCCGGGGCAAGGACAAGGCCTGCTCGGCGACGCTGCGCCGGCTGCGGGCCCACCACGGCTGCGCGTCGCAGCGTCCGGCCGGCACGGGCCGGCCGCCGACGCTGCCCCGGCTGCCCGGCTGATCCAGGTTGCCGGGCAGGGTAGAGACCGTGTCAGGCGCATGACTGCCGACGAGATGCTCGACCCCGCGCGGGTGGCCCGGCTGATCTCGCGGTGGTCCGGGCTGCCGGTGACCGCAGTGCCCTCGGCCGGCACCGGCAACGGGCTGTTCCGGTCGGGGGACCCGCTGGTGGTCCGGCTGCCCCGGATCGGTCGAATCGCTGGAGCGGAACTGCGCTGGCTGCCCTGGCCGCCCGGCGCCGGCGCCGGTACCGCGGCCGGTCGGGGTGACAGGAACCGTCGCTCGCTGCGCTCGCTCCTCCCAAATCCTGCGGTGACGCAGCGACACAGCGAGAAGAGGGCCCATCCAAAGAACGGATGGACCCTCTTCTCGCTGTCGGGGTGACAGGATTTGAACCTGCGACCTCTTCGTCCCGAACGAAGCGCGCTACCAAGCTGCGCCACACCCCGATGTCGCCGACCGCAGCCGGCAACCGGACCAGCATAGCGGACGTCGAGCGGCCCGATCACACCAGGCCGAGCGCTACCGCGCGGGTACCCGGTCCCGGGGTAGCAGGGTCAGCAGCACCGCCTCGGGGCGGCAGCCGATCCGGAACGGCATGAACGGGTTCGTGCCGAGCCCCGCGCAGACGTTGAACCACATCTGCTCGTCCCACCGGTGCAGCCAGCGGGCCCGGCGCACGTCGATGCCGCAGTTCGTGACGATCGCCGGCCCGAACGGCACCCGGATCTGGCCGCCGTGCGTGTGCCCGGCCAGCACCAGGTCGTAGCCGTCCTCGGCGAACGAGGCCAGCAGCGCCGGCTCGGGGGAGTGCGTCACGCCGATCCGGACCGCCGCCGAGTCATCGGCCGGCCCGGCGATCCGGGAGTAGCGCGCCCGGCGCAGGTGCGGGTCGTCGGTGCCGGCCAGGCTCACCGGCAGGCCTGCGATGTCGACCGAGGTCCGGACGTGGGTGAGGTCCAGCCAGCCCCGGCCGGACATCGCCGCGGCCAGTTCGTCCCACGGCATCCGTTCGCGGCGGCTCAGGTCCCCCGGCCGGTGCGGCATGAAGTACCGCGCCGGGTTCTTCGGCTTGGGCACGTAGTAGTCGTTGTTGCCGGGGACGAAGGCGCCGGGGAAGTCGAACAGCGGCCCGAGCGCGCGCATGATCGCCGGGATGCCGTCCGGATCCGAGCTGGTGTCACCGGTGTTGATCACGTAGTCCGGCTCCAGCCGCGCCAGGTCCGACACCCAGGCCTGCTTGCGGCGCTGCGGCGTGGTCAGGTGCAGGTCGGAGATGTGCAGGACGCGCAGCGCGGGCGTGCCGGGATCCAGCACGGGTGCTGCGAACCGGCGCAGGGTGAAGAGGTTCCGCTCCACCAGCCCGCCGTAGCCGAGGGCGGCGGCGCCGGCCAGTCCGACCGCGGCGGCGGTGCGAGCGAGGGCGGGCATATTCACCAGCCTACGGCCACTAGCCTGGAGGCCATGGCCACCCTGAAGGAGCAGTTGCACGCCGACCTCACCACCGCGATGAAGGCGCGGGACGAGCTGACCACCGCCACCCTGCGGATGCTGCTCACCGCCGTCACCACCGAGGAGGTGTCCGGCGCCAGTGCCCGCGAGCTCACCGACGACGAGGTGCTGCGGGTGGTCAACCGCGAGGCGAAGAAGCGCCGGGAGGCCGCCGAGGCGTTCGACCAGGCCGGCCGCACCGGGCAGGCCCAGCGGGAGAAGGACGAGGAGGCGGTGCTGGTCCGCTACCTGCCCGCCCAGCTCGGCGACGCCGCGCTGACCGCGCTGGTGGCCGACGCCATCGCCGAGTCCGGTGCCACCGAGGCCCGCCAGATGGGGCTGGTGATGAAGGCCGTCACACCCAAGGTGGCCGGTCGCGCCGACGGCAAGCGGGTCTCGGACGAGGTGCGCCGCCAGCTCGCCGGCTGATCGTCCACAGCCGCCACCCGGTATCCACAGCCGCTGATCGGATCGAACCCGGTCTCATCTTGCTTGGGTACCGTGGCCGGGTGCTGAAACGCTTCGCCCTGCTCGTACTGCCCGTCCTGGTGCTGGCCACCGCCTGCACCAAGGCCCCGCAGGCCAGCCCACCCGGCGCTACAGGTTCGGCCGGCAGCACCGGCCCGGGCTCCTCGGCGCCGGCTGCGTCGCCGACCAGCTCCACGCCGTCGGCGCCGAGCACGCCACCGGCCCGACCGGTGCACGTCTCGCTGCTGGAGAGCGATGGCGGCGAGTACGGCGTGGGCATGCCGATCATTGCCTGGTTCTCGGTGGCACCGACCGACGCCTCGGCCTTCGCCAAGGCCACCACGGTGACGGTGAACGGCAAGCAGGTGCCCGGGGCCTGGTACTTCGAGGGCACCTCGCACGCGGGCTCGGCGATGGAGGCGCACTACCGGCCGCAGTCCTACTGGCCCGGGCACGCCTCGATCCACCTAGCGCTGCCGGTGCAGGGCCTGTCCGCCGGCCCGGGACTGGCCTACGACGACAGCCTCACCCTGGACATGCGGACCGGGCCGGCCACCTTCTCCACCGTGAACGCGGGCTCGCTGCAGATGACGGTGAAGTCCGACGGCAAGCTGGTCGGCGTCTACCCGGTGTCGCTGGGGGCGCCGAACACGCCCACCAGCCGCGGCATCAAGGTGATCATGGAAAAGGGTGTCGACATCCCCATGCGCGGCCCCGGCTACTACGACCCGCACGTGCAGTGGACCCAGCGGCTCACCTACGGCGGGGAGTACCTGCACTCCGCACCCTGGAACGTCGCCAACCTCGGCAAGCGCAGCACCTCGAACGGGTGCACCAACCTGGCCCCGGCGGTGGCCAAGAAGCTGTACGGCTTGATGCGGATCGGGGACGTCGTGTCGTATCCGAACGCCAGCGGCCCGCAGATGCAGCTCGGCAGCGGCTACGGCGACTGGAACGTGTCCTGGAACGAGTGGCTGACCGGCGGCGCGGTCAAGACCTGAGGGGCTGACCGAACGGCCGACGGCTCGCGCTCACGGTCCCGGCCGGACTGCGGGCTGGACCGCGCCGGAGCGGGCATCGGCCGTCCGCACCCGGGGACGGCCCTGTCCACACCCGGTTGAAGCCCCGGGGAGGGCCCCGTCCGCACCCGGGGACGGCCCGCCCGAGATCCCGCCCCGACACTGCTGCGCCCTCCGACCCGGGAGCCGAGCCGGGGGAGGGCGCAGGACAGATGTTCCGGTGCCGCGGGTGGGCAGACCTCTCGCGGATCAGCCGGGGTGCCGGATGCTCGGTGACGGCGAGGGCTTCGGGTTCCCGCCACCGCCGTTCCCGTTGCCGCCGCCGTTGCCCCCACCGCCGTTGCCGCCACCGCCGTTGCCACCACCGCCGGGCGGCGGGGCGGACGACGGGGTGCCGCCGTTGCCGGTACCGCCGCCGTTCCGCGGGTACGGGTTGTAGTAGTAGCTGCCCACCGGGGTGACACCCGACGACGCGCACAGGGTGATGGTGTCACCGGGCTGGGCCACCTTCGGCCCGGCGAAGGCGACCTTGCCGACCTGCACATTGCTGCCGCACGCGGTGGGCAGCACCTTGACCTTGAACCCGGCGCCGGTCAGCTCGGTGGTCGCGGTGTTCACGTCGAGGTTGGTCACCGTCGGGATCTGCTGCCCGGGTGCCGAGTCCGGCGTCTGCCAGGTCCACTGCTGGCCCTGCAGGTTCTGCTGGTAGGCCATCAGCCAGAACTTCGCCGCCGTCGCGCCGAAGGTGTCGCTGCCGTCGTTGTTCCCGGTCACGCCCGGCACGTTCGCGATCCGCTGGTTCGGCCGGCTCGGGTTGACCAGCGCGGCAGCCGAGGTGAGCCCCGGCGTCATGCCGACGAACCAGAGCGCCGAGTTCCCCTGGTCGTCGACAACCTGATGGGTGGCCGGGTCGTAGGTGCTGCTGTTGTTGGTGCCGGTCTTGCCGGCGACCAGGCTGCCGCCGTTGGCGTACCAGTTGCCGAAGAAGCCGCCCGCGGTGCCGTAGCCGGAGTGGGTGTCGTTGGTCATGATGTTGACCAGCGTCCGGGCGGTGTACGGGTCGAACTGGCGGGTGCAGCCCGGCCGCTTGATCGCGACCGGCTTGCCGGCCGCGTCGGTCACCGACGTGACGGGGGTCGGCGGGCAGAACACGCCGTCGTTGGCCAGCGCGGAGAAGGCGCCGCTCAGCTCCAGCGCCGAGGTCGGCGACTGGCCCAGGGTGAAGGTCGCCTGGTGGCCGCTGACCACGTCCTGGGCGATCGAAGAGCTGCCGCTGCCGGTCAGCGGGGACTTGAGGCGGTTCATGCCGAGGCTGAGCGCGGTGTTCACGATCGGGTCGAGGTTGCAGCCGAAGAGCTCGTCCTCCATCGCCACGAAGTAGGTGTTCGAGGACTCCGGCAGCGCGTGGTCCAGCGGCAGGGTGTCGCGGTAGTTGCCCGCGTTGCGCACCGTGTAGGTCTTGCCGGTGCTGGTGTCGATCGGGCAGTTCTTCACGGTGTACTGGTTGTTGCTGGTGGTCAGCTGGTAGCTCGTCGGCACGCCCATCTTCAGCGCGGCGAGCGCGGTGAAGTACTTGTACGTCGAGCCCGATCCCGCGTAGGCCGCGCTGAACACCGGGTTCACCGAATAGCCAGGGTCGTTCTTCTTCACCCCGTAGTGCAGGTCGGTGATCATCGTGGTGATCGCGCCGGTGCTGGGGGTCACCGACGGCATCGCGAGGATGTAGCCGCCACTGTGTGCCGGATCCAGCCCGCTGGAGTTCCAGATGTTGTTCTGGCCGGTGTTCTGCAGGTTAGCGTCCAGCGTCGTGACGATCTTGTACCCGCCGGTGTTCACCCGCTGGGCGCTCAGGCCGCCGGTGTTCTCCAGCCACTGCAGCGCGTAGTCGCAGAAGAAGCCGACGTTCAGGATCGCCGGGTTGGCGTTCGCGCAGCCGCGCGGCGGCATCCGGTGCGGGGCCAGCCGGATCGGCTGTGCCTTGTAGGCCGCGGCCTGTGCGGCGGTCAGGTACTTCTGGCTGACCATGTTGTCCAGCACCAGGTCGCGCCGGTCCCGGGCGGCCTGCGGGTGCTCGAACGGGTCGTAGTCCGACGGCGCCTTGACCAGGCCGACCAGCATCGCCGACTGCGGCAAGGTCAGCTTGCTGGCCGGCACCCCGAAGTAGGTCTGCGCGGCGGTCTGGATGCCGTACGCCCCCTCGCCGAAGAAGGCGATGTTGAGGTACTTCTGCAGGATCTGGTCCTTGCTGTTCTCCGTCTCGATCTTCAGCGCGCACTTGGCGTCGAGGATCTTGCGGTCGATGTTCTGGTCGATGGCGGCCTGCCGCTCGGCAGCGGTGTTCGCCTCGTAGTAGCGCACCTGCTTGACGTACTGCTCGGTCAGGGTCGAGGCGCCCTGGGTGTCACCGCCGGAGGTCTTGAGCGCACCGCGGATCAGGCCGCGCATGTCGACGCCGTGGTGGGAGTAGAAGCGCCGGTCCTCGGTGGAGATCAGCGCCTCGGTGACGGTCTTGGGCACCTGCGAGAACGGGATGACCTGCCGGTTCTGGTCGAACAGCGTCGCGATCACCGTCTTGCCGTCGCTGGCGTACATGGTGGTCGTCTGCTGGACCGGCTCCTCGACGAGGTTGCAGTCCGTGTTCAGAAATTTGTCCGCTCCGGCCTTAGCTGCCAGCCCGGCCCCGCCGATATAGGGGAGGAGAAGGCCGGCGGCAAGGATGCCGACGATCGCCAATAGCCCGGCAAGCTGACCCAGCTTCGACAGGATGGTCCATCTCGATGCGCGCGCCACAGGGGAACACAGTACGCGAGAGCGGCTCTGCCGCCCGTCTCGTCGCACCGCGTGACCACCGGCTGGCTCGCCGGCCAGATCGCCTGAGGATCGCCTTGCTCGAAGACGTCGATCTCATATCGGACTATTGCAGATTGTCGAACTCTCACCTACCGTCCGACTCTACAACTCACATCATTTCCGTGTGAGTTTTCGAAGTGGACGTAACGCGGTCCCGCAAGGACTGGGAACGGATGCACGGGGGGCTAGAAATGAGCGCACCGAAATTGCCCGACCGGGTCAGGGCTACCGGCGATCCGGAGTGGGCCTCGCGCGGCGCCTGCCGCAACGTCGATCCCGAGACGCTCTTCGTGGTCGGCGCCGCCCAGCACAAGGCCAAGGTCATCTGCATGGGCTGCCCGGTCCGGTTCGACTGCCTGGCCGACGCGCTCGACAGCCGCACCGAGTTCGGCGTCTGGGGCGGCATGACCGAGCGCGAGCGCCGCACCCTGCTGCGCCGCCGGCCCGACATCGCCTCCTGGCGGCACTTCTTCGCCGGCGACGAGCGGGCCGACAACCTGGCCACCCTGCCGCAGCCGATGCACGTCGTCCGCTGACGCCGGCTGACCGCCGTCCGCCGGTCAGCCGCCGGCCAGGGCCGCGCCGATCGCGCGCAACCCGGCCAGGTCGTGCACGTCGGTGGGCAGCGCCGGCACCTGCAACTCCGGCACGTCCGGGTGGGCCGCGGCGAACCGGTTGACCATCGCGCGGTCGTGCCGGGCCGCCTCGGCGGTCTCGGCGTGCACCCGCAGCGCCGCCGCGGCCAGCTCCGCACCGGGTGAGTCCAGGCCGGCCAGCCGGTCGGCCGCGTCCAGGGCCCGGTCGGCCGACAGGTCCACCTCGCTGCGGCGCACCCGGTTGAGCACCACGCCGGCCAGCGGCATCGCGTCCGCCTGCAGCCGCTCGACGAAGAACGACGCCTCGCGCAGCGCGTCCGGCTCGGGCGAGGCCACCACCACGAACGCGGTGCCCGGCGCCTTGAGCAGCTCGTAGGTCTGCTCGGCCCGCTCCCGGAACCCGCCGAACATCGTCTCCAGCGAGGCCACGAACGCCGAGACGTTGGCCAGCAGGTCGTTGCCCAGGATCTTGTTCAGCACCCGGCTGAAGATCGAGAACGACGCCCCGACCACCTTCAGGTACGCCTTGCCACCGGCCCGGGCGGGCGCGGTGAGCAGCCGGATCATCCGGCCGTCCAGGAACCGGCCGAGCCGCTGCGGGGCGTCCAGGAAGTCCAGCGCCGAGCGGGACGGCGGGGTGTCCACCACGATCAGGTCCCAGTCGCCGTGCTCGATCAGCCGGCTGCGCAGCTGCGACAGCTTCTCCATCGCCATGTACTCCTGCGTGCCGGCGAAGGAGGCCGACAGCGACTGGTAGAAGGGGTTGGCGAAGATCTGCTCGGCCTTGTCGGCGGTGGTGTTGGCCAGCACGACCTCGTCGAAGGTCCGCTTCATGTCGAGCATCATCGCCAGCAGCGCCCCGCCGGCGATGCCGGGCACCGGCCGCGGGGTGTTGTCCAACTCGACGAGGCCGAGCGACTGGGCCAGCCGGCGGGCCGGATCGATGGTCAGCACGACCACCCGGCGGCCCTGCTCGGCCGCCCGCAGCGCGAGCGCCGCGGCGGTGGTCGTCTTGCCCACCCCGCCGCTGCCGCAGGTGACGATCACCTTGATGTCGGGATCCTTGAGCAGCCGGTCGACATCGAAGGCGGCCGGCGGCCGGCGCGGGCTCATCGCCGCCCTCCGGCCTGCCAGTCGTCCAGGTCGAGCGCGTCGGCCAGCTCGAACAGGCTGCCCAGGTCGACCGGCGGCGGCAGTTCGGGCAGCCGGCGCAGCGGGGCCCCGACCGCGGCCAGGTCGGCCGCCGCCCGGGCCTGCAGCTGCTGCCGGGCGCCGTAGTCGGCCATCTCGGCCAGCAGGCCGGGCGCCAGCGAGCCGGCCAGCCCGGCCGCGGCCAGCCCGGCGGTGAGCTCGGCGGCGTCCGGAGCCGCGGCGCCGACCAGTTCCGGCCGGGCTCGGTTGACCACGACCTGCCCGATCCGGTACCCGGCGGCACGCAGCTCGGCGGCGGCGTCCAGGGTCTCCTGCACCGGCATCTCCTCCAGCAGGGTCACGATGTGCACCGCGGTCCGCTCCGAGTGCAGCAGGTCGATCACCCCGGTGCTCTGCCGGTGGATCGGGCCGATCTTGGTCAGTCCGGCCACCTCGTGGGTGGCCTGCAGGAATGCGGTGATCCGGCCGGTCGGCGGCGCGTCCAGCACCACCGAGTCGTACGCCCGGCGGCCGTCCTTGCCGGTACGGGTGACCGCCTCCTTGACCTTGCCGGTGAGCAGCACGTCGCGCAGGCCCGGCGCGATGGTGGTCACGAAGTCGATGGCGCCCATCTTGCGCAGCACCGAGCCGCCGCGCTTGATGTTGTAGAACAGCTCCAGGTATTCGAGCATCGCGGCCTCGGGATCGACGGCCAGGCCGATCACCTCGCCGCCGCGGCTGGCGGTCAGCCGGGTCTCGGCGTAGGGCAGCGGCGCGGAGTCGAAGAGCTGGGCCAGGCCCTGCCGTCCCTCCACCTCGATCAACAGCACCCGCTGTTGCCGGCCGGCCAGCGCCAGCGCCAGCGCGCCGGCCACCGTGGTCTTGCCGGTGCCGCCCTTGCCGGTCACCACGTGCAGGCGGGGCAGCGGGGACGTGGGCACGCGACCAGCCTACAAACCGCACGGGGTAGGTTGCGGACTGTTCGATGCCCCGGATCAGTGAGGTGTGCCATGACCGTTCCGTCCGCCCGGCTGACCGAGCTCGGCATCGAGCTGCCGCCGGTGGCGGCGCCGCTGGCCGCGTACCAGCCCGCGGTGCGGACCGGGTCGCTGGTCTACACCTCCGGGCAGCTGCCCTTCGTCGCCGGCCAGCTGCCGGCGACCGGCAAGGTCGGCGCCGAGGTGTCGGCCGAGGACGCGGTCGGCCTCGCCCGGACCTGCGCGCTGAACGCGCTGGCCGCCGTGCACGCCCTGGTCGGCATCGACGCGGTGGTGCGGGTGGTCAAGGTGGTCGGCTTCGTCGCCTCGGCCCCGGGCTTCACCGGCCAGCCGGCGGTGCTCAACGGCGCCTCGGAGCTGCTCGGCGAGGTGTTCGGCGAGGCCGGCCGGCACGCCCGGTCCGCGGTCGGGGTCGCCGAGCTGCCGGCGAACTCCCCGGTCGAGGTGGAACTGATCGTCGAGGTGGGCTGACCCGATGGCCGGGGGCGAGCCGGTGGGCGCCGAGGTGCCGGTCCGCGAGGCGGCGACGGTGATCCTGCTGCAGGACGGCGCTGCGGGGCTGGAGACCTGGCTGATGCGCCGGGTGCCGAAGATGGCGTTCGCGCCGGGCATGTCGGTGTTCCCCGGCGGCGGGGTGGATGAGGCCGACCGCGCCGGCCCCGCGGTCCCCGGTCAGGCCGAGGTCGCCCGGCGGCTCGGCACCACCGACGAGCACGCCGCGGTGCTGCTGCGGGCCGCGGTCCGGGAGATCGAGGAGGAGACCGGCGTCCGGCTCTCGGCCGCGGACCTGCGCCCGTGGGCCCGCTGGATCACCCCGCGGCAGGAGAAGCGGCGCTACGACACCTACTTCTTCGTGGCGGTGCTGCCGGCCGGCGCGCTGGCCAGCGACCTCTCCACCGAGGCGTCGGTGGCCGACTGGGTGCCGATCGCCGAGGCGCTGGCCGAGTACGAGCGCGGCGAGCGGCCGATGCTGCCGCCGACCGTGCTGAACCTGACCGAGGTCGGGGCCCTCGCCGACGCGGCCGCCGTGCTGGCCGCGGCCGGTGACCGGGAGCTGCGGCCGATCACCCCGGAGCTGCGGCCGAACGCGGACGGAGTGTGGGTGGCCGACCTCGGCGACGGCCGGGAGCTGCCGCTGCCGGACGGCTTCGTCTCCGCGACGGGCCGGAAGCTGGACGGCTGAGATGGCCCTCGCGTACGAGCGGCTGCGCCAGGTCACCCCGCTGGCCGGGGTGGTGCTGGCCGACAACCCGTCCGCGATGACCCTGGACGGCACCAACACCTGGCTGCTGCGCGACGAGCCCGGCCGCCGGGCCGCGGTCGTCGTCGACCCGGGGCCGCTGGACGAGGCGCACCTGCGCACCGTCGCCGAGGCGGCCGGGACGGTCCCGCTGATCCTGCTCACCCACGGGCACTCCGACCACTCCGACGGCGCCCGCCGGCTGGCCGAGCTGACCGGGGCGCCGGTGCGCGCGCTGGATCCGGCACACCGGTACGGCGGCGAGGGGCTGGCCGAGGGCGACGTGCTGGAGGCGGCCGGCGTGCCGGTCACGGTCTGGCGCACGCCCGGGCACACCGCCGACTCGCTGTCGTTCCTGCTGCCGGCCGGCGACGCCGAACCCGCCGTGCTGACCGGCGACACCATCCTGGGCCGGGGCACCACGGTGGTCGCGCACCCGGACGGGGTGCTCGGCGACTACCTCGACTCGCTGCACCGGCTGGCCACGCTGACCGGGGTGACCGTGCTGCCCGGCCACGGCCCGGAACTGCCGGACGCCGGCGCCGCCGCGGCCGGCTACCTGGCACACCGGGAGCAGCGGCTGGACCAGGTGCGGGCGGTGCTGGCCGGACGTCCGGCAGCCACCGCGCGCGAGGTGGTGGAGCGGGTGTACGTCGACGTGGACCGGGTGCTGTGGCCGGCCGCGGAACTGTCGGTCCGCGCCCAGCTGGCCTACCTGCGCACCACCGAGCGTTGAGGGGTCAGCGCAGGTCGAGCAGATCTCGCCGCTTCCGGTACTCCTCGTCGGTGAGCTCGCCCTTGGCGTACCGCTCGTTCAGGATCCGCAGCGCGGTGGCGAAGTCGGCCCCCTCGCCGGGCCGGTCCACTCCGGCCGGGGTGGCGTCCGCGAGGCGGCGCTGGTCGCGTGGCGTCCGGACCAGCCACACCACGCCGTAGGCGACCGCGCCCCAGAAGAGCAGCATGATCAGGCCGAACGGAAGCCAGTACCACTGGTTCCAGCCGCTGCCCCACATCATCTGCCGGCCCCTCTCGCCGACGCTCCCGCGATTCAGCATGGCGTCATCAGGGGTCGGTGACCACGGTCCTTGGTCCCTGCCGTTCATCCGGAGGTGATTGGATCGCCGCCGCACCGTTGTCCGTGACGAGAGGCGCCCTCGTGATTGCCGCACCTGATCGGCTGGCCCGCCGCCTGCTGCAGGCGGCCGGGCTGCTGTTCTTCGCCTTCGCCGGGTACGCGCGCATCGCGACGCTGGGCGAGGAGGTTCGGGACCCGGCGCGGACGATCCCCCGGGCGATCCCGCTCGCCCTGGGCCTGGCGGTGCTGGTCTACGCGGTGGTTGCGGTGTCGGCGCTGGCCGCGGCCGGGCCGGCCGGCCTGGCGCACGCCGGGGCACCGCTGGTCGCGGCGGTGCAGGCCGCCGGTGCGGGTGTGGTGGCGCCGGTGGTGCGGCTCGGCGGTGCGGTAGCCAGCCTCGGTGCCCTGCTGGCACTGATCGCCGGTATCGGGCGGACCGGCCTCGCCATGGCCCGTAACCGGGACCTGCCCGGCTGGCTCGACGCGGTGCACCCACGTTTCCGGGTGCCATACCGGGCCGAGCTGGCGCTGGCGGCGGTGGTGAGTGTGCTGGTGCTGTTCACCGACCTGCGCGGGGTGATCGGGTTCTCCTCGTTCGGGGTGCTCGTCTACTACGCGATCGCCAACGCGGCCGCCTGGACCCAACCGGCCGCGGACCGGCGCTCGCCGCGGGCCCTGAACCTGCTCGGCCTTGTCGGCTGCCTGGTGCTGGTGGTGACGTTGCCCGCGGTCAGCGCGATCACCGGTCTGGTGATGTTCGCGGTCGGCCTGGGCGGCCGGCTGGTGGTGCGTTCGCTCCGGCGGTGAGGCTTCAGCGGGCCCGGCGGGCGAGCCGTTCGCGGTCGAGGATGACCACGCTCTTGCCCTCCAGCCGCAGCCAGCCGCGCTGGGCGAAGTCGGCCAGGGCCTTGTTCACGGTCTCTCGAGAGGCGCCGACCAGCTGGGCGAGCTCCTCCTGGGTCAGGTCGTGGGTGACCCGCAGCTGGCCGCCGTCCACCGAACCGAAGCGCTGGGCCAGCTGCAGCAGCTGCTTGGCCACCCGGCCGGGCACGTCGACGAAGATCAGGTCGGCCAGCATGGTGTTGGTCCGGCGCAGCCGGCGGGCGACGACCCGCAGCAGCTGCAGCGCGATCTGGGGGCGCTCGGTGATCCAGTTGGTGAGGGCGGCCTTGGGCAGCCGGGCCACCCGGGCATCGGTGACCACCACGGCGGTGGCGGTGCGCGGGCCGGGGTCGAAGAGCGAGAGCTCGCCGAACTGGTCGGCCGGGCCCATCACGGCGACCAGGTTCTCGCGGCCGTCGGAGGACTTGCGGCCGAGCTTCACCTTGCCCGACAGCACGATGTAGAGGCTGTCGCCGGGCTCGCCCTCGTTGAACAGGATCGTGCCCCGCGGTGCTTCGAAGATCTCGAACTGGCTGCCCAGCGCCTCCACATCGGCAGGGTCGACGCCTTGGAACAGTCCGGCCCT
>Ga0335073_10000590_pt1 | contig 46869 bp, 43 predicted proteins | sample Lox_Sample_22_FD_207093 | JGI IMG/M metagenome (GOLD analysis project Ga0335073, IMG submission 207093) | Soil microbial communities from Loxahatchee National Wildlife Refuge, Florida, United States - Lox_Sample_2.2 | ecosystem: Environmental > Terrestrial > Soil > Wetlands | place: USA...
CCCGGCCTGGGAGGGGGCCCGAGTTCGGGAAAAGGGGTCTCATACGTGACGGCCCGATCGGCCGCTGACTCGGCCGCAGCGAGGGTGGGCGGGGCGCCGTGGTATCCGGTGGCCATATCGGCTCTCGATTCGACCAGTGCCTTCGCCGGCGTGTACGCAGAACCGACCTGCTATTGCGGGATCAACATCACCACGACACTCAACTCCACGAATCTCGAAGTGCCGGCGGATCGAAATTCGCTGTCGTCCGGCCTCTCCCCCTGGTGGACTTTCCTGTACAGCAACGGAACGACCAACCACGACGACGAGGCTGTGATACTGGTGGTCGTGGTGCTGAACGGCACCGCCGTCCCGATCGAAACGGAAACGAGCTCCGGTTTCCAGGGGGTCCCTCGCGCGCTGCCCAGTGCGGGCCTCCTTGACTCCCCCGCCATTATGAGCGCCGCCGTTGCGTCGAACTCCTCGTTCTTCAACGCGCATCCCTCGCTCAACGCGACGCTGACGTTCAACAACGCTACTGCGGAATTCGGTGGTGAGTTCTGGTTCGCGTACTTCACTACGTGCAATTTGGCGCCGATGGAGTACAATTCGACGAGCGTCGCGTATCCCGGATTCCAGTACTCGGTCGGGATCAGTGCGACTACCGGACTGAACATCGCCTCGCAGGGGCTGGTGAGCGACGAGCAGTGCCACCGTAACGCATAGGTCCTGCGCGACCTCCCTCCCCGGGCTTCGGCCGTCGGTGTGCCCGGCGCCCTTCGGGGCCTCGAGTTCGGTGGCCACGATTCGAACGAACGAGCCGACCGCTACATATCCAACCGTGCGACCCCGGACGGCTGCGGCAGGCCGAGCTGCTCGGCGAGCGATCGGCCGTTCGTCGCGGCGTCCCCGCGGAAGTGGTTGTTGAAGAACCCGTAGACGGTCTCCGCGCTCTCCGCGAGCGTTCGCACGCGCGGGACCCACGCGGCGATCTCCTCGGCGGAGTACGTGTAGTCGTACCAGATCGGGTTGCCGTGCCCGTGCCAGCGGATGTAGGCGAACGGCGCGGTGACGCGCAGATCGATCGGAAGGTGCGGTCCGTCGACGATCACGTAGGCGAGCCCGAACTCCTCGAGCAGGCGGTACGACTCCGGGACGAGCCACGACCGCTCCCGGAACTCGACCGCGACCGGGAGGTCGCGCGGTAGGGAGGAGTAGAACGCCCGGACCGTCGCCTCCTCGAACGGTAGGGAGGGCGGGAGCTGGAGCAGCGCCGCCACGAATTTTCCGGCATCGCGGATCGGTTTCAGTACGGCCAGGAACCGCTGGAGCTCCTCGTCGGTCCCGACGAGCCGGAGGTCGTGCGTGATCGTTTGCGGGAACTTAGCGGCGAATCGGAAACTCGAGGGGGTGCGTCGTACCCACGACGCCGCGACCGCCGGTGCCGGCAACCGGTAGAACGTCGAGTTCACTTCGACGATCGGGAAGAGACCGGTGTAGTACCGCAGCTTGTCCGACGCGCCGTGCGGGGGATAGACCCGACCGACCCACTCCGGGTAATCCCAGCCGCTCGTGCCGAGCAGGATCTTCCCCACGGTCGCTCGGACCGCCCAGACACCGGCCGCCGTTAACGCCTGCTTCGCCCGTGGAGGGTGATTACCGTTCGAGAGAACGACGACCGGGGTAGAAATACCGTCGAACCTGCTGGTGGCCTCCGCCGAGTACCCGACGGCATCGGAGGCAGCGAGGCATGGTGGAAAAACGGACCCTGGCGTTCGGAGTGTTGTTCCTCGTCGACCTCCTCCTCTCGGTCGTGATGCTCGCCACCGACAAGAATCTCCAGACGGACTTCGGTGGCGTGTCGGCATACTACTCGCATTGGTACGGGGTCCTCGCCATGGCCGTGCTCGACCTCGTGGTCGGCGCCGTGCTCATTGCAGCCTCCCTACCGGGCCCCGGCGCGAAACTCTCGCCGCGGGCCCGTCGGGCCGGACTCGCCGCGGCCCTCCTGTGGGGGATCGTCGCGATCGGCGCCATGGTCGGGGTCGTGACTGCGTACTCGCAGGTCGGGTTCACGTCGGAGAGCATGTTCGAGCAGTACCTGTTCAACCCGACCCCGTTCAAGGGAGCGCTGTCGTACATCCCGTGGCTCTACGATGCGTTGCTCGCCGCGTACGTCGTGACGGTGATCGTCGGCATCGTGGCCCTCTTCGGCAAGCCCGCGCCGGCCCCGACCTCGTAGGCAGACCCCTCAAGGGGAACCGCTAAGAGGTCGCCGACCTCCGTACGGAACGGATGGTCCAGGTCGACATCGACATTGCGAAGTGCACGGGCTGCTCGCACTGCAAGGACGTCTGTCCGGTCAACGTTTTCGAGCTCCGGCCCCGGGACCAGGTTCCCGACGTCGTGGACGACCCTACGGTCGGTGCCAAGTTCCAGTTCCGGGGCGAGAAATCGCTCGCGGTGCTCGGGCCGGAATGCATCGTCTGCGAGGCGTGCCTCTTCGAGTGCGAGGGCGAGTGCATCCTCATCACGGACGACGAGAAGCACGTCCACCAATCCACGTACAAGTAGTGCCACCGGCCGCCGGAAAACGACCCCCGGTTCGACGGCTTTTCGGAGCGCGGCCGGCAGGCGTTAAATAGACGGCGGCCCCGCCGGGGAGGCCGTGCCCGATACCTCGATTCCGGGGGGCCGCACTGTCGTTCTGGGCGAGCGCGAGCTCGCGATCGGTTTCCGCCTGATCGGGCTCAAGGACGTCATCGACGTGACGCCGGAGAACGCGGTCGAACAGTTCCAGCGCGTGATGAATGATGGCTCGTTCAACCTCGTGATCGCGAGCCAGTCGATCCGCCCCAAGCTGTCCGACGCGCAACGGGCGCACGCGGACTCCTCGCTCACCCCGCTCGTCGTCTTCGTCCCGACCCCGACCGGCTCGTTCGAGGTCGAGAGCATCAACGCGCTCGCGAAGCGCGTCCTCGGCGTCACGCTCGCAGTTCCGAACTGATCGAAGGAGCGGGGGAGAGAACCATGGGAGTGGTGGGTCGAGTATCCGGTCCGGTCGTTATCGCCGATGGCCTCGAAGACGCGAAGATGTTCGACGTCGTGCGCGTCGGCTCGCAGGGTCTCGTCGGGGAGATCATCCGCCTCGTGAGCGGGACGGCCACTGTCCAGGTGTACGAGGATACCACGGGCATCCGTCCGGGCGACCCCGTCGAGAACACCGGGCAGGCGCTGTCGGTCGAGCTCGGTCCGGGACTCCTGAAATCGATCTACGACGGCGTCCAGCGTCCGCTCGATGTCATCCAGAAGAGCCTCGGCGACTTCATCACCCGAGGGTTCGTCGCGCCTCCCCTCGACGAGAAGGCGAAATGGGAGTTCACCGCCACCGTCTCGGCCGGTGACGAGGTCACGGCGGGGACCGTGCTCGGCACGGTCCAGGAGACGCCTCTCATCCTGCACAAGATCCTCGTCCCACCGGGCGTCGCGGGCACGATCTCCAGGATCGCCAGTGGCACCTACACGATCCGCGACCCGATCGGCCAGATCAAGACGGGAACGGGCAACCAGCCGCTCTTCCTGAGCCACAAGTGGGTCGTCCGCGTCCCGCGGCCGGTCCAGCAGAAGCTGGCTCCCGGGATCCCGCTCATCACCGGCCAGCGCGTCGTAGATTCGTTCTTCCCGGTAGCGAAGGGTGGAACGGCGTGCGTGCCGGGCCCGTTCGGGTCCGGGAAGTGCGTCGCGGGCGACACCCCGGTGCAACTGGGAGACGGTTCGATAGCGCCGATCGAAGAGGTCTACCAGAAAGCTCGGCGCCACGCCGATGTTCGCGTGGACGGTGCTGAGGAATGGCTCACGACCCGGGTTCCTACTCGCCTCTTTTCGCTCGTCGGCGACCGACTCGTTCCGAGCGAGACCCGCACCCTGTACCGTGGGATGACCGACTCGCTCGTTCAAGTTCGGACCCGGAGCGGACGCAAGGTCCGCGTTACCCCGGTCCACCGCTTGTTCACCGTCGCTTCGGACGGAACGCTCCGGGAGACTATGGCGCGCGACCTCGCTCCGGGCGATTACGTCGCGTCCGTCCGCAAGCTGCCTGCACCCGACTCCGATGCGCGACTACACCTGAAGATCCCTGCGCTGAGGCGCCGCGGGAAGTCGATTCTTGTCCCCGACGTGATGGACCCGATGCTCGCGGAGTTCCTCGGGATGTTCGTGGCCGAGGGTTACGTGCGCGGCCCCTCCACGGTCGTGTTCACCAACTCCGATGAGAGGCTACGAATTCAGTTCCTTGCATTGACCAAGATCCTCTTCGGGATTGACGGGAGAGTCGAGTTCCAGGTCGGCAAGACTCCGAACGTCCTCGTGCACAGCCGCCAACTGGTCGACGTGCTTGCCCAACTCGGGACAGGAGCGCTTGCCGCGGAGAAGCGGATACCATCCACCGTTCTCGCGTCCACGAACCAAACTCTGCGCTCCTTCCTGCACGGTTACTACCTCGGCGACGGTTCGTTCTCGGGCGCAGAGGTCGAGCTTTCGACGGCGAGCCGGGAACTCCAGACCCAACTCACCTACGCCCTCGCCCGATTCGGGGTTCTATCGGTGATGGGCTCCCGAATCGTTGACGGAACGCCCTACTACCGCGTGTTTGTTCGAGGGGTGGCGAATCTTACCAACCTCGCGAACGCGATCGGATCCGCCGGTACGAAAACCGACGCAATCCGTCGATACGTCGATTCGACCCGCGCCGGCCCTCTCGGCATCGACGTCGTGCCACTCTCCGTCGATACGATTCGTGAGCTGTATCACGCGCGGACTCACTACTCCGCCCTCACCGAGCAGGGGGTCGAGATTTCGAACTACCTCGGCAACGGGGAGCGCATGAGCGCCCCGACGTTTCATCGGTTCATGGGTGTTTCCGACCGCGCGCACGCTCCAGGTCCCACGGAGGAGAACGCGTCCCGCCTCGATCACTTGCTCGAGTGGATCTTCTGCGACGAGGTCGTGGAAGTCGTCGAGGACCCGAACGGACCGTTCCCGGTCTACGACTTCTCGCTGCCCGACCACGAGAGAAACTTTGTCGGGGGGTACGGGGCGATCCTCCTCCACAACACCGTCATTCAGCAGCAGCTCGCGAAGTGGGCCGACTCGGACGTCGTCGTCTACGTCGGATGCGGCGAACGTGGCAACGAGATGACGGAGGTGCTCGCCACCTTCCCGACCCTCGTCGACCCGAAGTCCAAGCGGCCGCTGATGGAGCGGACGATCCTGATCGCCAACACCTCGAACATGCCCGTCGCCGCGCGAGAGGCGAGCGTGTACACCGGGATCACGATCGCGGAGTACTACCGCGACATGGGCTACGACGTTGCGCTGATGGCCGACTCCACGAGCCGGTGGGCCGAAGCGATGCGGGAGATCTCCGGCCGTCTGGAGGAGATGCCCGGTGAGGAGGGATACCCGGCGTACCTCGGACGACGCATCGCCGAGTTCTACGAACGGGCCGGCCGGGTCGTCACGCTCTCTCCCGACCAGCGCACCGGCTCGATCACGGTCGTCGGGGCCGTATCGCCGGCCGGCGGCGACACGTCCGAGCCGGTGAGCCAGAACACGCTGCGCGTCACGCGCGTCTTCTGGGCCCTGGACGCCTCGCTCGCGTCCCGGCGGCACTTCCCGTCGATCAACTGGCTGCAGAGCTACTCGCTGTACATCAACGACCTCGAGCCGTGGTTCGGGCAGAACCTCTCGAAGGAGTTCGTTCCGCTCCGGCAGAAGGCGCTCGAAATGCTCCAGAAGGAGTCGGAGCTCCAGGAGATCGTCCAGCTCGTCGGCGTCGACGCGCTCCCCGAGCGGGAGAAGGCGACCCTCGACGTGGCGAAAATGCTGCGGGAGGATTACCTTCAGCAGAGCGCGTACGACGACGTCGACACGTACACGTCGATCCAGAAGCAGTTCCGTATGCTGAAGGCGATCCTGTCGTTCGGTGACCGGGAGCAGGAAGCGGTCGGCAAGGGCGCGACCGTCGCCCAGATGCAAAAGCTCCCCGTGCGCACGAAGCTGTCGCGCATGAAGTGGATCCCCGAAGCGGACCTGCAGAACCAGTTCGACGAGCTCGAGCTTGAAATGGGCCAGGCCGTGACCCAGGTCGCCGCGGCGGGAGGCGCCTGACCATGGCGACGAAGGCTGCCGCCGCCACAGCACCGCAGCACGACGTTCCCATCGACTACCGGACCGTCGACCGGGTCACAGGGCCGCTCCTGTTCGTCCGCGAGGTCGCCAACGCTGCCTACGGAGAGATCGTCGAGATCTCCCTTCCGAACGGTGAACGCCGCCAGGGCCAGGTGCTCGACTCGCGCAAGGGTCTCGCGATCGTCCAGGTGTTCGGCCCGACGATGGGCATGAACGTCGAGCAGACGAGCGTGAAGTTCCTCGGTAAGGTCGCCACCCTCGCCGTCTCGGACGAGCTCCTGGGGCGCGTCTTCAACGGACTCGGCGAGCCGCGCGACGGCGGCCCCAAGATCGTCAGCGACCGCGAGCTCGAGATCGTCGGGAACGCGATGAACCCGTACTCGCGCGAGGAGCCGAGCGAGTTCATCCAGACCGGGATCTCGACGATCGATGCGATGAACACCCTCGTGCGGGGCCAGAAGCTCCCGATCTTCTCGGGAGCGGGTCTCCCGCACAACCAGATCGCCGCGCAGATCGTCCGCCAGGCGAAGCTGCGGAACTCCACCGAGGGGTTCGCGGTCGTCTTCGCCGCGATGGGGATCACGAGCGAGGAGGCGAACTACTTCCTCAAGGAGTTCGAGACGACCGGAGCGCTCGAGCGCGCGGTCGTGTTCCTGAACCTCTCCTCCGACCCGTCGATGGAGCGCGTCGTGACGCCCCGGATGGCGCTCACCGCCGCGGAGTTCCTCGCCTACGAGCGGGACCTCCACGTGCTCGTCGTGCTCACCGACATGACGAACTACTGCGAGGCGCTCCGAGAGGTCTCCGCCGCCCGGGACGAGGTGCCCGGTCGCCGCGGTTACCCCGGCTACATGTACACCGACCTCGCAACGATCTACGAGCGCGCCGGCAAGATCCACGGCCGCAAGGGCTCGATCACCCAGCTCCCCATCCTGACGATGCCCGCGGACGACGTGACGCACCCGATCCCGGACCTGACCGGCTACATCACCGAGGGCCAGATCTACGTGAGCCGGGAGCTGCAGCGCCGCGGCGTCTATCCGCCGATCGATGTACTGCCGTCGCTCTCGCGGCTGATGAACCAGGGGATCGGCAAGACCCGTACGCGCGAGGACCACCGCGGGGTCGCGGACCAGCTGTTCGCGACGTACGCGACGGGGAAGGACCAGCGCGCGCTCTCCGCGATCGTCGGCGAGGAGTCGCTCTCCCCCGTCGACCGCGTCTACCTCAAGGCGGCCGACCGGTTCGAGACCGAGTTCGTCAACCAGCGGCCCGACGAGGACCGGACGATCGACCAGAGCCTCTCTATCGGATGGGACATCCTCTCCGACCTTCCCGACTCCGAGCTGAAGCGGATCAAGCCCGAGTTCATCCAGAAGTACCGGACGCACCCGACGAAGGTCCAGTAGGCCGAGGGGAAGGGAGCGATGCCCGCGGAGACGGTCCGACCGACCCGCCTCGAGCTGCTGCGGACCCGCCGCCGGATCGTCGTCGCGAAGAAGGGACTGAACCTTCTGAAGTTGAAGCGGACGGCGCTGATCGTCGAGTTCTTCGCGATCTCGAAGGAGGCGATGAAGCTCCGCAGCGACCTCCAGCAGCGGATCGCGAGCGGCTACGAGTCGATCCGGATGGCCGAGATGATGGAGGGCCCCACGCGCCTCGAAAGCATCTCGATGCTCCTCCCCGACGTCCGACCGATCCAGGTTGCGACGAAGAACGTCATGGGCGTCCGGACGCCGCGCGTCGACCGCGCGAACTACCAGCCGGTCGCGGCGCCCGAGCTCCTCGACCTCTCGACCTCCGTCAACGAGTCGATCCGCCAGTTCCAGGGGATCTACCAGGTCGTCCTCGACATCGCGGAGAAGGAGAACGCGCTCCGTCGGCTCCTGAAGGAGATCGAGAAGACGAAGCGGCGGGCGAGCGCCATCGAGAACGTCCTGATCCCGCGACTGCAGGGGACCGTCCGGTACATCAAGTTCCGATTCGACGAGCTCGAGCGGGACTCGTTCAGCATGCTCAAGGTCGTCAAGCGCAAGATGGAGGCGAACGAGGCCGATGCCGCCGCAGCCAGCGCCTAATGCGGCGATGCGGGCGTTCCGCCGGGTGCAGTTCGTGAGCATGGCGATCAAGGTCGCAGCGCTCGTCGGTCTGCTCGTCTTCGTGGCCGTCTACTTTGGAGGAGCGTAATGTCGACCGGAACCCCGCCGCCACCGCCCCCACCGCCGACCGCACCGGCCCCGCCCCCGCCGCCCCCCCCGGCGATGGCCGCGCCCGCCCCGGCACCCTCCGGGTCGATCGAGGCGCTGCGCCGCGTCAAGGAGGTCGAGGCGGAGTGGGAGCTCAAGCTGCGGACCGCCCGCGGTCAGAGCCAGGCGGCGCTCGAGCAGCTCCGCGCGAGCGCGGAGAACGCGGTGAAGTCCGCGCAATCCCTCGCCGATGGGGTGCGCGCGAACACGGTCCTGCAGGCGAAGCAGGAAGCCGAACGGGAAGCGGCCGAGATCCTGCGGGCCGGCACGAAGGCGGCCGACCAGGCGGCGCTCGGCCAGGGCAAGCGCCCGGCCGACCAGAAGGACGAGATCCTCGCCGTCGTGCTCGCCGGATTCCTGTAACGGGGCACCGGAAGGAGGCGTCATGGGAATCCTGCGACCGGAGAAGATGTCGAAGGTCGGCATCCTCGGGCTGAAGGACGACCGCGACCGGATCCTCACCGTCCTCCAGGACCTGCGCGTCGCGCAGATCGAGACGCTCTCTCCCGACACCCTCGCGAACACGGTCCCGGAACGCGGCTCCGAGACCCAGCGGGCGATCGGGGACGAGGCGCTCCGCTTCCGCGGGCTCAAGTCCGCCCTCCCGCGTTCCGCTACGGGTCCGCCCCTCCGGTTCGACTCGCTCGATGCGATCCTCGCGGCCGCCAAAACGGTCCCGATCGACGCCGAGGTCGCCGCCCTGACGCGGGAGGACGACCGGCTCCTCACCGACCTCAAGACGACCGAGGATACGATCGGCCTGCTCGAGAAGCTCTCGTTCTACCCGTCCCGCCTCGAGTACCTCGAGGCGCAGAGCCTCGTGTCGTTCCTCGGCGAGACCGAGGACGACGGCGCGGCCGGCGCCTGGGCGTCCGTCGCCCAGGAGGCGGACGTGCAGGTGATCCCCGACCCGGGCCACGAGGAGCGGTTCATCGTCAGCGTGCGCCGGCCGGCGGCCGACCAGCTCGCCCGCGCAGCCCAGTCGGCCGGCGTGCACCTCACCCCGCTCCCGCCGCTCGTCGGCACGCCCGCCCAGGAGCTCGAGGTCCTGCGGCCCCGGCGCAACGAGATCATCTCTCGGCGCACCGCGATCGCGGTGCGGCTCGGCGAGATCTCCGCCGCGTGGTACCCCACCGTCGCGGCGATCGACGAGGCGCTCCAGATCGAGAATCGGAAGGTCGAGGTGCTCACGAAGCTCGGCGCGAGCCGGTCAACGTTCGCGCTCGAAGCCTGGGTGCCGGCGCGGGACGTGGCGCGCCTCCAGCAGGTCGTCCTCGCGGCGAGCGGGAACCGGGCGTTCCTCTACGAGGTCCCGACGACCGAGGAGCCCCCGACGCTGATGTCGAACCCGAAAGGGGTCCGGCGCTTCGAGTTCTTCGTCCGGTTCTACTCGCTCCCGCAGGCGGACGAGTGGGACCCGACGCTCGTCTTCGCCATCGTGTTCCCGATCTTCTTCGGCCTCATGCTCGGCGACTGGGGGTACGGCCTCACGATCCTCCTGATCTGCCTGTGGATGATCGCCGGCTTCCCCGGTGCGCAGCACCTCCCGAAGTTCGGGCGGACGTTCGTGAAGCGCATCATGGGACCCGAGGGGATGCGCCAGCTCGCCTACGCGCTGCTACCGGGCTGCGCGATCGCGATCGCCCTCGGCCTGTGGTGGGACGAGTTCTTCGGCTGGCACCTGTTCGGGGCGCTGTTCGGCTACCACGCGCTGGTCGACCCGGCCCACCGGGTCGGCTCGCTCCTCCTCTTCGCCGGGTTCATCGGCCTCGCGATGGTCGTCCTCGGCTTCCTGTTCGGTCTCCTCAAGGAGTACTTCCACCACCACCCGCGCGGGGTCATCGGAAAGGCCGGCGGGATCGTCTTCTCGTTCGGGATCGCGTTCCTCGGCCTCTCGGTGATCCAGGCGTTCAGCCTCCGGGGCATCATCCCGCCCGCGTCGACCGCGAGCCCGCTGTTCGACCTCTTCCTCGCGATGATCGTCGGGGGCCTGGTGATGATGCTCGGCGGCGAGGGGCTCCAGGCCGGCGGCATGGGGCTCATCGAGGTCGTGAGCCACATCCTCTCCTACACGCGTCTCATCGGCATCCTGCTCGCGAGCGTCATCCTCGCGCTCGTCATCAACACGGTCGTCGGCGGCCTCTTCGTCGGCGGGGCGGTCGTCGGGATCCTGATCGGCGCCGTCATCCTGCTCGTCGGGCAATCGTTCAACGTCATCCTCGGCGTCTTCGAGCCGGGGATCCAGGGGGCGCGGCTGATCTTCGTCGAGTACTTCTCGAAGTTCTACACCGGGAACGGGAAACCGTTCCGGCCGTTCGGCGCGCCCCGGACCCACACGGTCTCGAGCCTCGCGCCCCCGGGCGCCCCGCCGGCGCCGATCGTCCAGGCCCCCGAGTGAACGCCCGGGGCGCCGGGCTCACGCGTGCGGCATCACGAGGAGGGGCTCGAGCTTCTCCGCGCCCATCCCGTACAGCTTTCCGAACGCGATGCGCCGGATGTCCTCGCGCTCGATCTCCGCGAGCAGAAGATAGGCGAAGATCACCGACAGCGAGAGCGGGTACGTTCGCATCCGCTTCAGCTCCCCGACCGCCCGGTCGCGCTCGAGCACGGTCTCGAACCGGGCGAGGCTCTGGGTGCGGTTGTACTCCTCCGTTCCCTGCCCGATGGACGGGAACCGGGGCGCGAGGCGGTCGGCGAGCTCCGGGACGTTCCGGGTCCCGTAGAGGTCGGGGACCTGCGCGGCGAGGATCGTGCCGCCGTCCAGCCACCGGGCGCTCACCTCCTCCATCGGGAGGTCCGCCGCCTTCCCCTTGAGCAGGAGCAGCGCGTTCCGAAGGTCGATCTCGCTCGCGAGGAACTGGCGGACGACCCATTCGTCGCCCTGGAAGTACTTCGCCGCCTCGATCACCCGGCGGTAGTACTCGCGGTCGAGCGCGTGGACGACGGGGAAGATGTTGTGCGTCCGCTGGAACTGCTCGACCAGTGGCAGGATCGTGGCGCCGTAGCCATACTTCACGAGGCCGGTCGCGATCGCCTCGATCGACGGCTGAGCGAGCAGGCTCCTAAAATCGTCGAGCGTGAGCACGCCCGCGTAGAGGCCCGCGGGGATCTCCCGGCTCGAGACGAGGTGCTCGTCGGTCTCGGTGACCGGTCGGCCCTGCGCCTTCGCGGCGAGGATGAGCGTGATGTTCTGAAGGTCCCAGCGGGCGAGATACGCGGCGACCACGCCGCGGCCCGCGAACGGGGTCGCCTCGTAGGCGTGCCGGTTCCGCCGTACGAACAGCCGGTTCGTCGCGATCTCGACCAGCGCGACCCCCTGGTACGCCGCGCGGGCCGCCTGGACGTCGGGGCCGTACGCCGTCCCTTCGAGGATCTTCGCGACCTCGCCCGGGTCCTTGGCGGCCGCGAGCTGCGCGAACGTCTCCGCGGTCAGGAAGCTCGTGAACTCCGGCTTCAAGCGCCCGAGCGCGCTCGCGTAGGAGGAGGCCGCCATCGGCTCCCACCTAGGCGAGCAGCTCGCGGACCTGGTCCTCGCGCAGCCTCAGGAGCTCGTCGAACGAGAGGTTGAGCCGTCGGCTGCCGTCCGGGGTCTCGGCGATCAGACCGCCCAGGATCGGGCGCGCCGTCGGGTCGAACGACTTCCCGGCGACCTTCGAGAGCGCGGCCGCGTCCTCGGCCCGGCCCGAGAGCCGGACCTGCTTGCCGAGCGCGGCCGTGGCGGCCTCGGCCATCCGCTTCAGCACCGCCGGGTAGGCGGCGGAGGCGACGAAGCCCGAGAGGAGGTCGCGCGTCTCCTGGAGCCCTTCCTCGAGGCGCCGCTCGCGCGCCTCGTAGAGCATCTTGCGGGCCTGGAGCTTCGCCGCGGCGAGCCGCTGGGCCTTCTCGCGCGCGACCTCGAGGTCCGTCAGGCGCGCGGAGGTCGCCCGGATCTCGGCGACCTTCTGGTCGCGCTCCTTCGTGATCCGCTCGGCCTCGGCCTGCTGGCTCGCGAGCGTCGCCTGGAGCTCCGCCTCGCCGCGCCGACGGATCTCCTCGACGAGCGCTTCGAGCGACATGGACGGCTCGGGAGCGATGGCGGGCGCCTACGCGTGCAGGATCCCGAGCAGGAGGATGATGCCCAGCACGAATCCGATGATCCAGAGCGTTTCGGGGATGACGAAGAAGAACAGCACCTGACCGAACTTCTCCGGCTTCTCCGCGATGATCCCCATGCCGGCCGCGCCGATCCCGGACTGCGCCATGCCCGTGCCGATGAGCCCTCCGGCGATGGCGATTCCGGCGCCGATGGCCGCCCAGTCTGCGTAGTCGGTGGGTAGGTTCATTGTCGTCCCGGGCGGGCCGAGAAAGGTGGGGTATATAGCCCCACCGCGCACCGTTCCGGCTGACGAGAAAGGGGGGCGTGGCGCGCTAGTCCGTCACGTCCGTTTCCTGGTCGGGTTCGGGGGCGGATTCCTTCGCGTCCCGGGCGATCCGGCGCCGCAGGCGCAACGTCAGGACGAGGGCGCCGGCCCACGCGGCCCCGCCCAGGAGGTACGCGGCCAGGCAGACGGGGCAGAGACCCCCGATCAGGACGAGCTCGACGTACACGAGCCAGAGCGAGAGGACGACGCCCGCGCTCGTCACGCCGAGCAGGAAGTACGACCGGGCGAGGTCCTTCGGGCGCCGCTCCGCGAGGAAGGCGGCGATGAAGATCAGGACGAAGCCGCCGATCCCCCACAGGTAATCCGGTATGCCGAGGGTCGTCGTCTTCCCGCTGTTGTCGATCAGCGCGCAGGAGAAGAACGAGCTGACCGAGCAGACGCTGCGCAGGGCCGCGTCGAAGAACTCGGCGGCGGCGAACAGGGAGACGACGAGGCCGAGCGCCGCGGCGAAGTACACCAGCGAGCGGAGGGATCGGTTCCGCATCCGACGGTCATCCGAGCTGGGCGAGGTCGCTGGTGACCGCGTTCTGGGTCGCCGTCGACCATCGGTACTGGGCCGCGAGCGTACCCACGCTCTCCCCCGTGGCCTTGGTGAGGAACGTCATGATCCACCACGCTTGGCCCTGCACCACGTTCCACGCCGAGCCGTTCTCCGAATTCACCTGGGAGTACACGGTCGACGCACCCGTCCCGCCGGTCGAGGAGTACGACCAGCTCTGCAGGTCGGACGGGTTGATGATCGGGGACCCGGCATGGAGGTACTGTCCGTTGATCACGACGAACGGGATCGCGCTACCCGAGTACGCGGTGACGTACGCCTGCTCGATGCACCCACTCGCGGTCGGGAAGCTGCCGTCCACGCCGCTCACGTCCTCGTTGACCACGAGCGTGATCGTGTTGCTCGAGAAGCCGACGTTGCCGAGGATGATCTCCGGCGTCCCGGGATAGACATCCGCGGTGCTCGAGAACCCTAACGCCCCGCTCGCTCCCGTCACGGTGCCGAAGTCGGAGAGCGCCTTGAAGAGCGTCCAGCTTCCGGCCGAGCAGTACGGGCACCAGCTCGCCCCGTAGAAGTACAGCACGGGTTTCCCGCTCTCCTGCCAGGAGTTCACGCTGGCCTGGGACCACCCCGGGCCGGGCGTGGACGAAAGGGTCGAGGCCGGAGGGAGGTACGGGCACCCGACGATCAGGCTCGTGACCCCGAACGCGCCCGCGACCGCGAGACCGAGCACGAGGCCCGCGACCACGGAGGTACGGAACACCGGGGTCCATCGCTTCTCCTGGCTTCGCCAGAGGGCGAACAGGAGGAGGATCGCCGCCGCCGCCAGCCCGAGCGCGACCCACGGAAAGAACGGAACGATCACGCCGACCGGCGACGGGGCGACGTACGCGAGCAGGGCCCAGATACCGAAGAGGGGGGTCAGCAACCACCCGATCCGGACCAGGCTCCATCGGCGCTCGCGCACCTGCTCCTGCTGCTTCTGAGCGGCTTTCGTGGCGGGGACTTCCTTGCCGGTCCGGCTCTCGCGCGACTTCTGGCGGTGGTACAGACCCCGCAGCGCGCGTCCCGGGTCCCGGACGGACGTCTCGGGGTGGAAGCCGACCTTCGGGTCGTCGGCGATCCGGTCCCAGTCCCAGCCCTTGTCCCGGAGCTGTTCTACCCGGTCCCAGTCCACCATCGACCTTTGCCACCCGCCAGCCCCTTTTGGACTTTACCCTGCGGCGGCGGGGCCGACGGAGGGGGGGTGTCGCCGGGTCCGTCCGCCCCCTCTTGTACCCGGGGCGGAGTGCCGCCCCCGTTGCGCGTCACGTTCCTAGGGACCGCGGGCTCGTGGCCGACCAAGGACCGCTCCGCGAGCGCGATCGCCGTTGACCTCGAGCGGGAGCTGGTCCTGCTCGATTGCGGCGAAGGGACCCAGCGCCAGTTCTTCCAGTCCTCCGCGTCGTTCATGCGCGTCCGCCGGATCTTCCTGACCCACTTCCACGGCGACCACTTCCTCGGGCTTCCCGGGCTGATCCAGAGCATGTGCCTCAACCACCGGACCGAGCCGCTCGACATCTACGGTCCGCCCGACGCGGAGGAGATGGTCGGCCGGGCGCTCTCGATGGGGTACTTCACGCTCCGGTTCCCGGTCACCGTGCACCCGATGCAACCGGGCGAGTCGGTCGAGCTGGACGGCTACTCGGTCCGGACGTCCCTCGCCGCCCACCCCGTTCCCTCCGTCGCCTACCGGATCGAGGAGGCCCCCCGTCGCGGCAAGTTCGACGCGGCGAAGGCTCGGTCCCTCGGGATCCGCGGGCCGGACTTCGGGAAACTCGAAGCGGGGACCCCGGTGCACGTCGGGGCCTCGATCGTCCACCCGGCGGACGTGATGGGGGCGCCACGGCCCGGCCGCTCCCTCGTCTACTCGGGAGATACCGGCCCATCCGACGACGTGCGCCGGCTCGCGCACCGCGCGACGGTGCTGATCCACGAAGCCACGGTGGCCCAGGACATCGAGGCGGAGGCGAACGAGTGGGGGCACTCCTCGGCCCGCCAGGCCGCCGAGCTCGCCCGTTCCGCCGAAGCGAAGGCGCTGTTCCTTACGCACTTCTCCTCGCGCTACAAGGAGCTCGAGCCGCTCGAGAGCGAGGCGCGCGTCATCTTCCCGGGGTCGCGCGCGGCGCGAGACCTCCTCGACGAGCTCGTCCACTATCCATGATCCGCGCGGACCTGGTCGTCACGGACGCCCGGGAGGTCGCCACGCTCGCCCGGGGCGCCGTCCCCCGGGCCGGCGAGGCGATGCGCGAACTCTCGGTCGTGCACGACGGCGCGGTCGCGGTCGCCGACGGGACGGTCGTCTGGACCGGGCCCGCTCGCCGCCGCGCCGGTTCGGTCCGGCTGCGCTCGGGCGGCTCGGTCGTCTCCGCGGAGGGCGGGGTCGTCGTCCCCGGCTTCGTCGACGCACACACCCACGCGATCTTCGCGGGCGACCGCGCGTTCGAGCTCCCGCTCAAGGTCGCGGGCGCGAGCTACGCGGAGATCGCGCGGCGCGGGGGCGGTCTGTTCGCGACCGTTCGCGCCACGCGCGCCGCCTCCGACGGCGAGCTCCTCGCCCAGACGTCGGACCGGCTCCGTCGGATGCTCCGGTACGGCTCGACCACGATCGAGGTGAAATCGGGATACGCGCTCGAGGTCGCCGGGGAGCTGCGACTGCTCCGCCTGATCCGCCGGCTCGGCCGGAGCGTCGGGGCGACCCTGGTGCCGACGTTCCTCGGGGCGCACGCCGTTCCCCTCGAGTTCCAGGGGCGCGCCGACGAGTACATCGACCTACTGATCCGCAGCGCGCTTCCCGCCGTGGCGCGCGAGAAGCTGGCCCGATTCTGCGACGTCTTCTGCGAGCCGGGGTTCTTCACCGTCCGCCAATCGGAGCGGCTCCTCCGCGCCGCGCTGGCCCTCGGGCTCGGCGTCAAGGTGCATGCCGACGAGTTCGTTCTCTCGGGAGGGGCCCGCCTGGCCGCGCGCCTGCGCGCCACGTCCGCGGACCATCTCCTCTGCGCCGGTGCGCTCGACCGGCGTCGCCTCGCCGCGGCCGGCGTGACCGCGGTCCTGCTCCCGGTCACCGCGTTCGCCGCCTCCCCGCGGCGACGCAGCCCGGGCCGCGAGATGGTCGACGCGGGAGTGCCCGTGGCCCTCGGCACGGATTGCTCGCCCAACTCCTGGGCCGAATCGATGCCGCTCGTGCTCGCCAAGGCGGTGCACGGCGGCCGGCTGACGCCGGCGGAGGCGCTCACCGCCGCGACCGTGAACGCAGCGCACGCCGTGGGCCGAGACGACGCCGGCCGGCTCACCGCCGGGGCACCCGCCGATTTCTCGGTGTTCCCGCTCCCGTCCACCGAGCAGCTCGGGTACCGGTTCGACGTCCATCCGAGCCTCGTTTATCGTCAGGGAATTCGTGTTTTCTCGAGGTAACTCCGTCAGTACATTCTTATAGGACCCGTTTCTTCCTCGCCGGTAGAGGTCCCCCAATGGCGGAAAAAGTCGGCAAGGAGCAGATCAAGCGCGAGAAAGGATACCTGTACTACCTCGGGAAGGACGGGTACCTGTGGAAGACCCCGACGAAGCTGAACAAGTCGGGCAAGAAGGCGCGTGTCGGCACCGAGAAGATCACGCGCCAGGACGGCTACATGTACTTCCTCGACAAGAAGGGGTTCGTGAGCCGCGCCCGGATGAAGAACGCCTGAACGGGCGCACCGTTTCCCGGGGGCCTCTCCTCGGAGAGGTCCCCCTGTACCTTTTCCTCGATCTCGCTCGCGATCCGGTCCGCGGTGGCTTATACCGCGAGCTCGTGCGAGCCGATGCATCGACCATGACGTGCCGCAACGACCCGGACGACCCGCGCAAGTGCGAGCGGTGCGGCGCCTTCCTCTGGGTCGCGGACGAGGGGCTCTACTGCGGCGACTGCGGCAGTCTGATGCCCTGCACGATGCGCGTGCTGCCCCCGCCGGTGCCTCCGTCCGCGCCGCGCGCCCGGGTCCCCTGACCGGCCGGATGGGTCCCCGCTAAGAAGCCGACCGACCTCCGCGGTCGAGGACGACCGTGCGGAAGGTGTTCGCGTTCCAGTTCATGTCGATCGACGGCATCGGCGAGTTCGTCGCCTACCCCGACGACTGGTCGTCCGGCCCGGACGAGGGGAACGCGTTGTGGGCGCCGTACATGCCCGAGATCGACACGTTGTTCCTCGGCCGCCGCACCTTCGAGATATTTGCCGAGTACTGGCCCCGGCAGAAGGACGAAGCGTCCGCGTCGGAGTGGACGAAGGAGTTCTCCCGGTTCTACGACCGGGTCGAGAAGGTCGTCTTCTCGAAATCGCTTCGGAACGGCGTGTGGCCGAACTCCCGGATCGCGCGGGGTCCGATCGAGGCGGAGGTCGCCCGTCTGCGCGAGACGCCGGGGGGGACCATGGCGGTCGTCGGAGGACCTCGCCTCTTCCAGTCGTTCCTCGCGGCCGACCTGATCGACGACATGTTCCTCGGAGTGTTCCCGAGCATCGTCCAGCACGGAAAGCCCCTCTTCCGACTCCAGCTGGACCCGGACGCCCCCGCGGCTCCGGTGCTGGTCGGCGCACCGGACCGCCACGATTTCCGTGCCGTCGATGCGCGCGCGACGGCGTCCGGTGAAGTGTTCCTGCACTACCGGCGGGTCCCGAAGGGCGCCTAGGTCGCACCGGCCGGGACGACCGGTCCGTTCGTCGCCTCGAGCGGGCGGTATCGACGCCACAGCGAATAGAAGAACAGGCCCGCCAGGACGTCCGCACCGAAGACAACGAACGGGAACCCGAGCTGGGAGAAGAACCCGACCAGCACGATCGGAGTCAGGACCCCCAGCGCGAGGAAGATCAACTGCGGGGCGTTCGCCGTCCGACCGACCGCGTGGCGTACGGCGAGGAAGAGGAGCGCGGAACTGGCGATCTCGAGCGCGCCGACCAGCGGCGCGCCGAGCGGCGTGAGCTCCCCGATCCCCGGCACGAGGAGGAGGTTGGGGAACCAGAGCAGACCGAGGACGTAGCAGCTCCACCGGCCCCAGCGCGGCCGCTCCGAGGTCGGGTCGAGGAGGTTGCGGGGCAGCCCGTATGCGACGGCGGCGAGCGCGGCCGCCACCCCCACGGCCGCGAGCTGCCAGGGAAGCCCGACGGGGTAGTAGTGCGTGATCAGGGCCAGGGTCGCGATGTCCCCGGCGAAGATCGCGACGACCACCGCCGTGCGGGTGGGGGTGAGGAACCGCTGCCCGCGCGTCTCGGGGAGCGCGAGGCCGAGCAGGAGGATCGGGAGCCCGATGCTCAGCACGATATGGACCTGGAGCACCCCGATCATCCACACCCAGTTCACGCCGAGCGCGTGCCCGTACTGACCGAGCCCCCCGACCACGCTCGCCTTCGGGTCGAACATCGTCGAAAGGGCGGTCCCCTCCTCGAGGAACGCGTAGGCGGACCCGAGGCAGAGGAGCGCCGCCCACCGCTTGTCCCACCGGACGAGCGCCTCCCGCACGAGCAGGACGCCGGGGCCGTAGAGACCGAGGTTCAGCCCGAGGAAGAGGAAGAAGCCGAGCGGGCTCCGGCCGAGGAGGGCGAGCGACGAGGAGCCGGAGAGATACTCCGGGATGCCGGGCGTGAAGCATAGCAGCAGGAGCACCGGATGTCGGCGAAAGTAGCCCACAACCCGCGGAAACGGCGTCGATCGGCGCGCCGCCGCGACGCTCACGACTCCCGCTTTCGCGGGCGAGGTACATAGATTCGCCGCGACTCCGGAAATTGGACGGACGAAATCATCCGGAGGAACGCATTCTGCGCTTCGAGCGACGCGTGAGGACGCGGGTCACGCACGTTTCCGACCGCACCCACTTATAGTGCGTCTTTCTAAGGGCCACGCGGAGGTTCTCGACGGGTGTCCCCTGCGGCACCGGTTGCGTCCCGTTGCATCGCCGTTCGGCGAGAAACGGCCCCACTCCGGGGGCGTTTCGCGCTCTTTCCGGGGATGGAATAGGTCGTTCCGGCGTACCGTTCACGAGGGATCGACCTGCTCGCGCCCCTCCTCGGAGTGAGCATCAATGGCCGTCGCAAGAAAACGCCCCGCGTCCCCGTCTGAGGAGCCGGCCCCACGGCCGACGAACCGGATCGGGAGGGAACCGATTCCCGTCACCCGCCTCGTCCCCCGCGGCAAGACCGCGTTCGACACCGTGCAGTGGCGCAGCCACGATGCGGTGATCAAGAACGCCGAAGGGTCCGTCATCTTCGAGCAGAAGGGGATCAAGGCACCGGCGTCCTGGTCCGAGATGAGCATCAACATCGCCGCGTCGAAGTACTTCCGCATCATCCAGGGGCGGCGCGAGAACTCCGTCGACGGCATGATCCGGCGCGTCTGCCACTGGATCAGTTCGAAGGGCGTCGAGCTCGGCTACCTCGAGACCTCCGAAGAGGCGACGACGTTCGAGGAGAGCCTGTCGTACCTCATGGTCCAGCAGATGGCGGCGTTCAACAGCCCCGTCTGGTTCAACGTCGGCGTCCGGGACCCGCCACAGTGCTCGGCGTGCTTCATCCAGTCGGTCGCGGACGACATGGACTCGATCCTCGCGCTCGCGACCAGCGAGGGGCGCCTGTTCAAGGGCGGCAGCGGGACGGGCTCGAACCTCTCCTCGCTCCGCGGCAGCCACGAGAAGCTCGCCGGCGGCGGCATCGCGTCCGGCCCGGTCTCGTTCATGCGCGCGTTCGACGCGATGGCCGGCGTGATCAAGTCCGGTGGCACGACGCGCCGCGCGGCGAAGATGGTGATCCTCAACATGGACCACCCCGACATCCAGGATTTCATCGATTGCAAGGTCCGCGAGGAGGACAAGGCGCTCGCGCTGATCCGCGAGGGGTACTCCTCGAACTTCGACGGCACCGACCCGGACTCCGCCTACGCGTCGATCGCCTACCAGAACGCGAACCACTCGGTCCGCATCCCGGACGCGTTCATGGAGGCCGTCATCCGGGACGGCGAGTGGAAGACGACGAACCGTACCGACCACGCGGTCGCGACGTCGTTCAAGGCGCGCGACCTGTGGCGCAAGCTCGCCTACGCCGCGTGGCGCTGCGGCGACCCCGGCGTCCAGTTCGACGACATCACGAACTCCTGGCACACCTCCTCGAACACCGGTCGTATCAACGCGTCCAACCCGTGCAGCGAGTACCTGTTCCTGGACGACACGGCGTGCAACCTCGCGTCGATCAACCTGATGAAGTTCCTGGACGCGAAGGGCCAGCTCGACATCGAGCTGTTCCGCTCCGCGATCCGTACGATGATCCTCGCGATGGAGATCGTCGTTGACGCGTCGAGCTACCCGACCCCGGCGATTGCCCAGAACTCCCACGACTTCCGGCCCCTCGGGCTCGGCTACGCCAACCTGGGCTCGCTGCTCATGCACTACGGCCTCGCCTACGATTCCGACGCCGGCCGCACCCTCGCGGCGGGCGTCTCGGCGTTCCTCTCGGCCGAGGGATACCACATGTCGAGCGAGATCGCCAAGCGGATGGGGCCGTTCGCCGGCTTCGAGAAGAACCGAGCGCCGATGCTCGGCGTGATGGGCAAGCACGCCCGCGCCTCCGAGGCGGTGCCGCTCAACGACCCGCGGCTGACCCCGCTCGTGCAGGCCGCCGCCGACCGATGGCACGACACGGTGAAGGCCGGCGAGCTGTGGGGATACCGCAACGCCCAGATCTCGGTGATCGCCCCGACCGGGACGATCGGCCTCATGATGGGGTGCGACACGCTCGGCCTCGAGCCGGAGCTGTCCCTCGTCAAGACCAAGAACCTGGTCGGCGGCGGCGTCCTCCGGATGGTCAACCGCACCGTGCCGGACGGCCTCGTCGCGCTGGGCTACACGCCCGAGGAGATCCGCGCCGTCACGGAGCACATCGAGAAGACCGGCTCGATCGAGGGGGCCCCGGGCCTCGAGACCGACGACCTTCCCGTCTTCGACTGCGCGCTCGCTCCGCCGAGCGGCACCCGCACGATCCCCCCGATGGGGCACCTGAAGATGCTCGGCGCGGTGCAGCCGTTCCTCTCCGGCGGCGCGTCGAAGACGATCAACCTGCCGAACGAGGCGACGGTCGAGGACATCGAGAAGATCTACCTCGAGGCGTGGCGCCTCGGCATCAAGTCGGTCGCGCTCTACCGCGACGGCTGCAAGGCCAGCCAGCCGTTCGAGACCGGCAAGGGACGGGCGGGCGCCCCCGGCGGACCCCGCGGCCCGACCCGCGAGCGGCTCCCCGACGAGCGGGACGCGCGCACGCACCACTTCTCGGTCGGGGGCCACGACGGCTACGTGACCGTCGGCCTGTATCCGGACGGACGGCCCGGCGAGATCTTCTTCCGGGTCACGAAGGAAGGCTCGACCGTCAACGGCCTCATGGATTCCCTCGGGATCTCGATGTCGATGGCGCTCCAGCACGGCGTGCCGTTGAAGGACCTCGTCCGGAAGCTCGCGCATCTGCGCTTCGAGCCCGCCGGCGCGACGAACAACCCGAAGATCCGGTTCGCCAAGTCGATCCCCGACTACGTCGCGCGCTGGCTCGCGATCGAGTTCCTCACCGAGGACGACCGCCGCGCGATCGGCCTCGAGGGGCCCGCGGCGGAGCCCAACGGGAACGGCCACGGGACCGCGGCCCCCGCGAAGACCGCCCCCTCGAGCCAGACCGTGAAGTTCGAGACCCGCGTGCTCGACACGTTCACCGACCCCTCCCCGGCCGGGGTGAGCGAGGACTCTCCGTCGTGCGCGATGTGCGGCGGGATCATGGTCCGTTCGGGCACGTGCTACGCGTGCACGGTGTGCGGCTCCACGAGCGGCTGCTCGTAGGCGCCGCGCCGACCGAACCCCGTCCCGCCGGTCCTAGGTGCGGCCCGAGGCGTTGACGGCGGGCGCCGGCTCGGCGCTCGGCTCCGCGGGCGCGCCGCTCGGATGGCCGTGCCGGCTCCCGTCGGCGAGGAACCGGAAGTTCTTCACCGCGAGCGAGAGCGTCGCCCCGACGACCCCGATCGCCCCGACGAGGCCGAAGACGAGCAGGTAGCCGTTGATGTGGTAGTTCTGGAACGGTCCCATCGGCGTGAGCAGGGTGTACGCGTAGCTCGCGAGGATCGACGTGACGAGCACCGGACCGAGCGCCGAGCCGAGGTTCCGGAACGTCTGGTTCATCCCGGTCTGGACGCCGAGCGTCCTCGGGTCGACCGAGAGGATGATCGTGTTCGTCATCGCGACCAGGACCGCGACGTTCCCGACCATGATCGGGATCGCGATCAGCGCGATGTCGAGCTGGGTCGAGTGGAACGCGACCAGCGAGAACGCCCCGATCGCGATCAGCACGAACCCGAGGACCATCACCGGCTTCGGCCCGAACTTGCCGGTCGCGCGGCCGAGGGGGTAGCCACCGACCATCATGCCGAGGACGGCCGGGATGAACAGGAGCGCCGCGGGAAGCTCCTTGAGGCCGAACCCGGGCGCGGGGTACTCCCCGTAGATGATCAGCACGGTGAACAGGAGGAACATCGTCATCCCGACCAGCACCCCGTTGACGTTCGAGACCCAGATGTTCCGCTCCCGGAGCGCCTTGAACGAGACGACCGGGCTCGGGGCACGGGGCTCCCACCACAGGAAGAAGCCGAAGGCGATCGCCGCTAGGACGAAGAACTGCGGCACGCCCCACGGGATCCCCGCGAGATGCGTCGCGCTGAGCGTCGTCCATCCCCAGTAGGCCCCTTCCGTGATGCCGAGCATCAGGAAGGTGAGGCCGATCCCGAGGCTGGTGATCCCGGGCAGGTCGATCTTCTGCTCGCGCCGGACCTTCGACTCCCGGATGAGCAGGGCCGCGACGATGAACATGAACACGGCGAAGGGGATCACCGTGTGGTACGTCAGCTGCCAGCCGTAGTTCTGGGCGATCCAGCCGCCGCCGACGAGGCCGGCCGCGGCGCCGGTCGCGAACATCCCCGAGAGGAGGCCCTGGGCCTGACCGACGCGGTTCGCGGGGAACACCTCGGGGAGCATCGCGAACCCGAGCGGGAACATCGCCATCCCGATCCCCTGGACCGCGCGCACACCGATCAGCACGTAGATCTGGTTCGGACGGGAGAGGCCGGCCCACTGGCCGATGTTCGGCGTGAAGCCAGCGACGGTGACCGCGACGGCGTAGATGCCCATCGCGATGAGCAGGATCTTCTTCTTGCCGTACAGGTCACCGAGCTTTCCGAAGATCGGGGTGACGACGACCCCAACGAGCAGGTACGCGGAGAGGATCCAGGCGATCGTGCTCGAATCGTAGACGCCGAAGAACTGCTCGAAGTTCCCGAACGCCGGCAGGACCATTGTCTCGACGTAGGTGACCATGATCGCCATGCCGGCGAGGATCAGGAGGACCGTGTACGCGTACCGCGAGTTGAACGCGGCCGGGGTCGACCCGTTCGAGCCGCTCATGCCGCCACCTCCGGTGGGGCCGGCCAGCTCTCGAGCTGCTGCAGGATCGAGCGGAACACGCGGGCGGCGGTCGCCAGGTCCTCCGCGGGGACCTCCGCGCTCGCCTGCGCCATGATGCGGGCGATCTCCCCCCACAGGCGGGTCTCGACCTTTCGCCCCTTCGGGGTCAGGGCGACGATCACCGCCCGGCGGTCCTTCGCCGAGCGCTGCCGCACGACGAGCCCGGCCTTCTCGAGAAGGTCGAGGTTCGCGGAGACGCTCGGCGCGGAGATCGCGAGGTGGCGGGAGACGCTGCTGACCGACGGATTGTCGAGGCTCGACACGAGGTGCAGGGTCCAGAACTGGCCCATCGAGCAGCCGGCGGCTTCCAGGGACGGAGCCGCGTGGTGGAGGACCGTTTTCATGACAACGTGGACCGACTCGACGATCTCGGTGGCCGAGACCGAGTCGGCGGACCGGCGCGCAGCGGTGGGGTTCATGAGGGCACCTAACTGTTAGTGTGACTAATCATTAGAGCATATAACTATTCGTGTCTCTAGGCGAGCGCGTAGCGGGCGAGCTCGACGAGGTCCTGGAGCTTCGGTCGCGAATCCATCGGCACGGTCACTTCGCCCCACGCCGCCACGATCGCCCCCGAGGGGAACGCTGCGTCCCGGCCCGCGTTCTCCGCGCCGAGAGCGCTCGGCGGGCCCCGTCGGTCCATCTCGAGGAGGATCACGAGGGCCCCGACCGGCCCGGAGTCGACGGCGATCCCGGCCCGCTTCGCCGTCCCCCATTCCTCGACCCGGGCGTCCTCGTCGTTCAGGTGCGCGATGCGCGCCTTCCGACCGGCGGGTCGACGGGCGCTTTTCGGTGCCGACCTCCAGGCGATCTTCCGCCCCGCCTCCCGGTACCGGGCGAGAAGCCCCGCCTCGATGGGGAGCGCCGACCGGGGGGCGCTCACGCCGCCACCTTCCGCCCTCGCCACAGTCGACAGTCCGGGCGGACCGAGCACGGCCCGCACACCGAGATGTCCCGCTCCTTGGGACAGTCCCCCGAGATCCCGGTGTGGCAGAGGACGAAGTCGTACTTCACCGGGTCGAGCGGGTCGATCCGCCGGAGCGCCTCGCTGACCTCCTCGACGGCGCGCCACGAGCGGGTCTTGCGTTCGGTGAGGCCGAGGTGGTAGGCGATCCAGTACACGTGCTGGTCGAGCGGGATCCGCAGCTCCCCCGTGGGAACGGTCCGCCAGAACCCGAAGTCCGGGTACCGGTCGCGGACCATCCAGCGAACGAAGAGCGTCATCCGTTTGCACGGGCTGCCGGACTTGTCGAGCGGGCTCGGGAACAGGGCCCGATACCCGGCCGGGGGCCGCCCGAGCGCCTTCTCTCGCCCTTCGCCGCGCAGCGTTCGGGCCAGTCGGTCGAGTCCGCCCGCGAAACCACCGGAGTTCCAGCCGTCGACGAAAGCGGTCTCGAGCGACGCGGAGCGCGCGTAGTGGTCGGTGAGGACTCGACACAGGTAGTCGACCTGGTCGCCCCGGATCCACCGGTGACGGAACGCCCGGAGGCGACGGGCGCGTTCGCGAGCGTGGGCCGGGTCGACCAACCACGCGACGTCGCCCCCCGCGAGGGACGCCACGCGCCCGATGGCGCCGCGGATCGCCGTCGTGTTCCCGATCGCGAGCGTCGCTCCCAGGACCCCCGCGATCTCGCCCCGCCGCGCGTCCGTGGCGAGGGCCCGGATGGGCGAGATCGGGTCGTCGCCGAACGACCGGTCGAACGGGAACCGCGCGTACAGCTGCTCCAGATGGAGTGGCAGTTCCGGCGTCGGTCGGTGGACGGACATCCCACCGGACGACCTCGGGCGAGAATTTACGCTCCACGCTCCGCGCGGATAACTACGGACGCGGGATGGCGGAAGCGTGGCGCCCTCGGAGGTGACCCTCCACCCGACGATCGACCGTTCGTGGCTCGAGCAGCTGGTCGAGCGCGACCCGAGCCTCCACGCGTTCTCGTTGTGGGACCTCGATCGGTTCCCCACCCAGGTTCGGTTCGTGTCGGCCCGCATCGGCGAGGAGACCATCGGCTACCTTCTCCTCTGGCTCGGGGACCCGAAGCATCCGATCGTCCAATGGTTCGGCGAGACCCCCGACGCGCGGGCGCTCCTCGATGGACTGCCGGCCCCGCCGTTCGGGGTCGTGGTTCCCGAGCGAGTCCAGGATTTCGTGCAACCCCATCTCGGAGCCGGGGAGGTTGTGCCGCTGCGATTGATGGAGGTGCCGCGCGAGGCGACGCTTCCGGACGTTCCCGCCGACCCCGCGGTTCGAAGGCTGACCGGAGCGGACCGACCTCAGCTGACCGAGCTCGCCCGGGAGGCGACCGACTTCGTCGCCTCCGCGTATCCGTCCGTGGACCCCGACCAGCAGCCCGTCTGGGGGTACTTCGAGAACGGACGGTTGCGGGGGGTGGCCCGTACGTCGGTTCAGATGTCGCGGGTATGGATGATCACGGGAGTGTATGTTCACCCGGGCAGCCGGTCCCGCGGCTACGGGCTCGCGATCACTCGCGCCCTCCTCGGGGAGGGGCACCGGGCCGGGGCCACCGTCGCCCTGTATGTCCGGGAGGACCGCCCGGCGCCCCGGGCCGTCTACGCGAAGGCCGGCTTCCGGGAACGCGCCCGGCGCGTGTGGCTGGGGGTCGGTACCATCTTGGAAGCGGGCACCGCATAGACCAAAACCCCCGCCCGTCTCCTGAGCTCGTTCACGATGCCCACGAACACCGAGGTCGCCGAGCTGTTCCAGGGGATCGCGGACATCCTGGACGTTCAGGGCGAGAAGTTCAAGCCGGAGGCGTACCGGCGGGCAGCCCGGTCGATCGAGAGTCTGACCGAGGAGCTGAGCGCGGTCGCGGCCCGCGACGAGCTGCGAACGATCCCCGGCGTCGGCGAGGCGATCGAGGAGAAGATCAAGGAGTTCCTCGCGACGGGGAAGCTCGACTACTACGAGCGGCTCCGCAAGGAGGTGCCCCCGGGCATCCTCGAGATGCTGGCGATCCCGGGTCTCGGGCCCAAGACCGCGCGCCGGTTCTGGCAGGAACTGAAGGTCGAGACGCCGGCGCAGCTCGCGGACGCGATCCAGCAAGGGCGTCTGAACGGCGTCGCGGGGTTCGGGCCGAAGAAGATCGAGCAGATCCGGGCCGCGGTCGTCGCGGCGCAAGGGATGCCCCCGGCGACGCGGATGCCGATCGAGCAGGCGTTCCCGATCGCGCTCCGACTGACCCACGGCCTCCGAGAGGTCCGGGGGGTCGAGCAGTGCGAGATCGCCGGGAGCTTCCGACGCCGTCGGGAGACCGTCGGCGACCTCGACATCCTCGTCACGGCCACCGACCGGGAGACCGTCTTCGACACGTTCTCGAAGCTGCCGGAGGTTCGCGAGGTCCGACTTCGGGGCGGCACGAAGGAAACCGTGATCCTGACGAACGGGCTCCAGGTCGACCTGCGGATCGTCGACCCGGGGGAGTTCGGGGCGGCGCTGCTCTACTTCACCGGCTCGAAGGACCACAACGTGATGCTCCGCTCGCTCGCCCGGGACCGGGGGCTGAAGATCAACGAATACGGCATCTTCCGCGGGGACGACCGGGTCGGGGGGCGCACCGAGGAGGAGATGTACCGGGCCCTCTCGCTCGCATGGATCCCGCCCGAGCTCCGGGAGAACCACGGGGAGATCGAGGCCGCGGCGAAGGGGCCGCTCCCGACCCTCGTCGAGGCCACCAACCTCACCGGTGACCTCCACTGCCATCTCGCCCGGACGGTCCCGGGCGGCGACATCACCGCGCGCGAGTTCACCGCGGGAGTGGACCGCCTCGCGGCGACGGCCCGCGCTCGAAAGTTCGGCTACGCCGGGGTCGTGGTCGCGAGCGTGAGCGAGAGCGGCCGACTGGATTCGGTCGCGGACGACGTCCACGAGCACCTCGGCCGGGCCGACTCCCCGCCCCTCCGTCTCGGCCGGGTCGTCGAGGTCGACGGGGCGGGTATCCCGCCGGAGTTCGCGGCGGTCAAGCCCGCGTACGTGATCCTGCGCCCGAGCGCGGCGCACCCGGATCCTCCCCCCCCGGCCGTGTCGAAGAAGCTCGGGGCCGCCGTCGTCGCGCACGTGGGCGGTGACGCCGCCAGCCGAAAGTGGGTCGCCTGGGCGAAGGCGAACGGGGCGGCGATCGAGGTAGGGCCCGGACCGTCCCGCCTCGACTCGACCGCGGCCCGCCTCGCGCGGGAGAGCGGAGTGCCGCTCGTCGTGCCGACCGGGATCGACCGGCCGGCCGAGGACCCGACCGGCGCCGTCGCGCTCGGGTTCGCTCGACGGGCGGGGGCGGTCCCGACCGATGTCCGGAACGCGGCGCCGGCCGCCGAGGTCAGTCGCGGTTGGCCGAAGCGGAAGGCGTGAACCCGGTCCGGGGTTCCGTCATCCGGCCGCCGGAAACGTACGTCGACCCGTGCCCGCCCGCGACGAGGCAGCTCGTGCAGCGGTGCGCCGACGGAACGAGCCCGTGGCGCCAGTAGCATTCCGTGCAGAGCGCGCGGCCGCACCCCCAGCAGCGCGGCGTGGTGACCGACGCGCCGACCGGGGTCGCGCAGTTCACGCACGCCCGGGGGGCGGTGAGAGGGTCCTGACGGAGCGCCGGAGGTTCGGGGAGCCGGCGGCGGTCGGCCGGTCGGGGGGGAGTCGGCGCGGTGAATCCCGCGGTCGACGCGGCTTCGGACCCGGGGGCCCGTCGTACGGGGGCGCTCACGGTAGGGACCGACGGGACCCCCCTTTTTATGCCCTTGTCTCGGCGCGAATTTCTTCCACTGGACGTTCGGGCTTCATGTAGGACCGGGGGGGACCCCCCGTCGTGTCGGTCGCCCGACCCTATCGCTCCCGCACGGTCCGCCCGGTCGACCTCGAGAGCCGCCGGTCGAACGCCGCCATCCCGGTCGCGGTCGGGGTCGTCCTGGTCGGCCTGTACCTCGCGAGCTACACGATCCTCGTGACCGCCCTGCTCGGGCTCGTGCTGCTCGTCTCGTCCGGATCGCTGCTGTCGACGCGGTTGAACCCGCTCAGCCCGACGTTCTATCTGACGAAGAAGCCGTCCTTCCTCGCGATCGGGGTAGTGTTCCTCGGCGCGGTCATCCTGTTCGGCGCCACGTACTACCTGTGGCTCCACCACCTGGGAGCGGTCGTTCCGCACGCGTGAGCGGCCTCAGTGCTCGACGCGGTCGAGCACCTCGAGCGCGGTGAGCGTCACCATTTTGCTCGGCCGGCCGACCGTTTCGAGCGCCTTCGCGTCCGGCCACCGGGACGGGTTGTCCCGGTAGAACCGCGCCATGTATCCGCTGACGTCCGGCGGGATCGCGTCCAAGTTCCACCGTCCGTCCTTGCGTCGCTTCGTCCGCAGCAGGTCGAGGGCGAACCGCATCCTCGGGTCGTCGCCGTAGCCGAGCCTCGTCAAGAAATCGAGACCGACCAGGATGTCGTAGTAGTAGTAGACCGGGTAATGGAACCGGTACCACGGCGCGTACCGGCCGCCCTGCCGGTGCAGCTCGTGCTCGAGATAGTACTCCGCACCGAGCTCGACGGCGCGCGTCATCGCGGCCGTCCACTTCGACCGTGGGTACTCCGCGAACGCGCTCATCCCCTCCCACGAGTCCAGGTTCCGGCCGCGTTCGAAGCACGACCAGCCGCCCTTCGGGTCCGCGGTCGCTGCGAGCCACTCCATCGTGTGCCGCACGCGGTCGTCGTCGACGTAGCCGAACCGGATCAGCGCGCGCGCCATGTTGCCGGCCAGGCAGTGGTGCGGGTTCCCCTTCGAGTTCCCCCCCACGCCCCCGCTCGTTCCGGCGAATCGGCGCATCCACAGCTCGCACGAGTCCCGGATGCGGGGCTCCGTGCGGGTGATCCCGAGGTCGGAGAGGGTGATCATCCGCCAGGTCGTCGCGGTGTACTTCGGCGTGTAGAGCCCCTCGTCGCTGACCCACCAGCCGCCCGGGTCCCGTTCCGCCAGGATCTCGGCCGCCCACCCGCGCTTCGGGATCGCGGCGAACGCCGCCCGCACCTGCGGGTCGCTCCGGGGACGGTGCAGGAGCTCGGTGAGCGTCCGATATCGAACTCCCGGCTGCTCCGCCTCGAGCAGCCACGTCCGCACCGTGCCGGGCGCCACGGAGGACCCTACGCGGCGACCATCCGCTCGAGCGCCTGGCGCGCCCGCACTCGCGTCGGTTCGGGCACGTCGATCACGAACTGGTTCTTCACGAGAGCGTCCCGTACGTCCGCCAGGTCGATCTCCTTCATGAACGGACAGACGGTGCCGACGTCGAGCGGGACGAACTGGGTCGTCGGGTTGAGGCGACGCATCCGGTGCAGGATCCCGACCTCGGTCGCGACGAGCACCTCGGGGGCGCGGGTCTCCTCCGCGTACCGCACCATCCCGTCGGTCGAGAGCACCCGGTCGACGTACGGCAGCGCCTGGGAGGCGCAGCCGCACTCCGGATGCGCGATGATCGGGGCGCCCGGGTGCTCCGTCCGGGCGCGCTGCATGTCCTCCGGGCGCATCCGGGCGTGGACCGGGCAATCGCCGACCCACAGGTGCATCGGGCGTCCGGTCTTCTTTCGGACGTAGTCGCCCAGGAACATGTCGGGGAGGAACAGGATCTCCTGGTCGCGCGGGATCCCCTCGACGACCTTCACCGCGTTGGAGCTCGTGCAGCAGTAGTCGGACTCCGCCTTCACGTCGGCGGAGGTGTTGATGTACGCGACGACCGCCGCTCCGGGGTGCTGCCCCTTCCACTCCCGCAACTGCTCGGCCGTGATCGAGTCGGCGAGTGCGCAGCCGGCCTTCAGGTCGGGGAGGAGGACCGTCTTCGCCGGGTTGAGGATCTTCGCCGTCTCGGCCATGAACCGGACCCCGGCGAAGACGATCACCGGCCGGTCGGTCTCCATCGCCTTCCGGGAGAGGTACAGCGAGTCGCCGACGAAGTCGGCCACGTCCTGCACCTCCGGCCGCTGGTAATTGTGCGCGAGGAGAACGGCGTTCCGTTCCTCCTTCCAGCGGGTGACCTCGGCCTCGAGGGACATCGGCGAACCTCGAGGTTCTAGGTACGGCGGGGGTTTAAGCGGGCGGGCCCGAGCACGAGGTGGAACGGGAGCGCCGGCGCCGAGTGCGTCAGCGCGCCGAGGCTGGCGGCGTTCGCGCCCACGTGCCGGAACCGGCCAATGTTCTCCGGCGTGATGCCGCCGGAGAGCTCGACCCAGACGGTGCGGCGCATTCCGGTCCGTTCGAGCGCCCGGACGATCGACCGCGCCTTCGCCGGATTGGCGTTGTCGATCAGGACCCTCGTCGCGCCGGCGCGGACCGCCCCGACCGCTTCCGCCGCGGAGCCCACCTCGACCTCGATCGGCTCCCCCCGACGGCTCTGGGCCTTCGCGGCCCGGACCGCGGCGTCCAGCGCGACGAACGCGAGGTGGTTGTTCTTGATCAGCACGGCGTCGGAGAGGTCGCGCCGGTGCGCCCGACCGCCCCCGTGGACGATCGCCGCCTTCTCCAGGTCCCGCAGGCCCGGGGTCGTCTTGCGCGTGCCCCATACCTCGAGCGGCGGCGAGCTTCCCCGCGCCGCGCGGACGGCGCGGGCGGTCGCGGTCGCGACCCCGCTCGCGTGCATCAGGACGTTGAGGATCGTCCGCTCGGCGCCCAGGATCCGGCGCGCGTCGCCCCGGAGGCGCAGCACGACGGTGCCGGCCCGCACCGGGGCGCCGTCCCGCAACGCGGCCACGACCCGGACCCCGGTGACCCGCGCGACGGCGCGCGCGACGTCGACGCCCGAGAGCACACCCGCGGCCTGCGCTTCGACCCGCCCCACCGCGGGGACGGCCCGGGGGAGGACCGCGCGGGTCGTGCGGTCCTCCCGGACCCGGTCCTCATTGACCGCCCGTCGCGCGAGCTCGGAGACGGTCCGCGCCCGGGCGCGCGCGCTAGCTCGGCGCGTCACGGTCGGGCGGCTCCTTTGAGCCGAGGGCGTGCTTGAGCCGGTCGAAGTCGACGGCGATGTCCGGCCGCAGGGTCGCGATCTTCTGTCGCTCGAGCTCCGCGACCCGGCGGCGGGCGCTCGCGCGGTCGCCCCGGGCGTACGACAGCTGCGCCAGCCGCAGGACGACGTCGACCTCGTCCGCGGGGGCCTTCAGCTCCCGGACGAGCCGGTAGGCGTCGAGCAGGTCCGCCTCGGCGTGGTCGTAGTCGCCGCGGTCGAGCCCGATCTTGCCCTGGATGATCATCGACTGGACGAGCCCGAACCGGTCCCCGATCCGCTCGAGGATCTCGCGGGAGCGCTGGTTCCGCTCGCTCGCCTCATCGAGTCGTCCGGCCATGCGCAGGATGTCGGCGAGGTTGAACAGAGCCCACCCGAGCCGGCGCACATCGTGGCCCTTCTCGGAGAGCCGGATCGCCTCCTGGAACTCCGCGATCGCTTCGGCGTACCGCGGGTTCGGTCCTCCCGAGCCGGCGATGAGGACACCGAGGAACAGGTGGGCGTGGGCCGCTTCGCGCGCGTCGCCGAGCCGTTCGAGCGTCGCCGCGCCCTCGCGCGCCTGCTGGAACGACGTCTCGGGGCGGCCCATCATCGCGAGCGAGTTCGCCCGCCAGATGAGCGCCGCCGCGGCCGCGCGCTCGTCCTTGGCCTCCTGGGAGAGCCGCAGGAGCTCGTCGTGCTCCGTGAGCGCCTCCTCGTACCGGCCCATGTAGTAGAGCGCCTCGCCGAGAAGGCGGCGGCCGCTCATCTGCGTACGGGTCTGGCCGGCGAGGTCGACCGAGTCGAGCACGGTCCGGCTCGTCTTCTCCGCCTCGCGCCACTCGCCCTGGTCGGTCAGGATGCGCGCGAGATACAGGTCGAGGAGCGCGAGGACGTGGGGCGAGAGACGCTTGCGGAGCCCCCGGCGCGAGCGGTGCTCGCGCAGGAGCGACTCGGCCTGCTTCAGCTCCCCCTGGTGGTCGATCTGCCGGGCGAGCTCGATGACGATCTCGGTCTCGCCGTCCCAGTCGTCCGGACGGAGCCGGCGGTGGCTCTCGAGCGCCCGCTCGAGGTGCTCGCGGGCGATCGCCGGGGAGAACGAGCGGACGGCGACCTCCGCCGCCTCCCGGTTGTAATGGATCGATTTCTCGTCGACCTTTCCCAGGTAGAAGTGGCGCGCGAGGGCATAGATCGTCGTGATGTCCTCGGTACCCCCGGCCTCGAGCGCCTCAGCGGCGCGCCGGTGGAGCAGGCGTCGACGGCTCTCCGTGAGCTGGTCGTACACCTGCGTGCGGACCCGGTCGTCGGGGAACGCGAGCAGTTCGCCCGGCCGCTCGAACAGGACCCCCCGGCCGACGAGCCGGTCGATCTCCTCCGCGAGATGTTCCTCGTCCTCGGCGCTCGCGCGGAGGAGGAGCGCGAACGGGAACTCCGAGCCCAGCACCGACGCGACGGCGAGCACGCGCTGCTCGTCCGGGTCCAGGCGGGCGAGCGCGCCGGCGCCGGAGCGGGCCTCCGATTTTGGATACGTTCCGGCGGGAGCGTGCGGTGCCCCGCCGAGCGCGCGGCGTTCGAACTGCTCCAGCAGGAGGGGGTTGCCGCCGGTCTCGGAATGGCGACGCGCGACCTCCTCGGAGGAGAAGACGCGGCCGGGCTCGAAGTTGCGCAGGAACTCGGCGACCTCGTTCGAAGTGAGCGTCCGCAGGACGATCCGGCCGGCGTGGGTGGAGGACTCGAGCGCCTCGAGGCGCGCCTTCCGCGCCTCCGCGAGGCTCGGGTACGGTCGCACGGTCGCCAGGATCCAGAGGGGCCGGTTCTGCAGCTGCCGCGCGAGCTGCTCGATCGCCTCGAGCGACGGGTCATCGGCCCGGTGCAGGTCCTCGAGCACGAGCACGGTCGGTCCGCGGCGGGTGAACGCGAGGAACTGCTCCGCGATCCCGGTCCAGAGCGGGTCGCGGATGGCGTCCCCGCGGTCGTCCGCCTCGCCGAGGGCGTCGAGGAGCCGCTCCTCGATCCGGACCGGCGCGGAGATCGCGCTGTCGTCCATGCGGGGCGCGAAGCCGATCAGGAACCCTTCGGGCCCGGGGCCGGTCGGTGCGATCGGTCCCGACGCGTCGGCCATCGCGCGGCCGCTCTCGAGGGCGGAGCGGATCAGGGCGAACGGGGGCGGCGCGTCGAGGGGCGGCGCCCGCCCCTCGAGCACGCGCAGGCCCCGCGCCCGAATGTCGCGGACGAGCCCGTCGACCAGGATCGACTTTCCGACGCCGGTCTCGCCCACTAGGAAGGTGACACCGCCGTGCCCGGCACGCGCGTCCTCGAACCGCCGGTGGAGCGCCTCCACGGCCTCGACCCGTCCGACGAACGGACGGCCGTTCCCGGCATCGGCCGCCATGTGGGTCCCGGTTATGGGGGTCGCCGCCTATTTACGTGCGCGTCGGCGCCGCCTTGACGAACGGCAGCCGAACGACCTGGGCCGGCACATCCTTCCCCCGGATCTCGAGGGCGACCGTCCGCCCCGGCTCGGCCAGTTCCCGCGGCAGGTACGCGAGCGCGATCCCGTGCCCCAGGTTGGGCGAGAGTCCCCCGCTGGTGACCTGCGTGAGCGGCTTCCCATCGACCTTGATCGGCGTCCCGTGGCGGGGGATCGCCCCCTCGACGGTGAGCTCGAGGCCGGCGAGCTTCACCGCGGGGCCGTCGGCCGCCTCCTTCTCTAGCGGGGCCCGGCCCACGAACGGATGGTCGAAGGCGACGAACCGGTCCTGGCCGGCCTGGATCGGGGTGTGGTCGCGGTGGAACTCCTGGCCCGAGAGCAGGTATCCCTTCTCGAGCCGCAGCGTGTCGCGCGCTCCGAGGCCGCACGGGGTCGCCCCCGCGGCGACCAGCCGCTCGGCGAGCGCGTCGGCCGCACCGGACCGGACGAGGAGCTCGTAGCCGAGCTCGCCGGTGTACCCGGTCCGGCTCACGTAGATCGACCGCTCGAGGTCGGTCGGAAGGGTGACGCCGACGTGGCCCGACCGGTCCTCGGCGCTCCCGTCGGCCGGGAATCGCCGAGCGTGGTAGAACGCGAGCGAGGATAGGTCCCAGCCGAACATCCCCTCGAGCAGGGCACGGGAGCCGGGGCCCTGCACGGCGAGGAGCGAGAGCTCGGGGTTCCAGCGGGTGAGCGCGACATCCGGGGCCCGATGCTGGCGGAGGATCTGCTCCACCTCGTCGGCCCGGCCGGCATTCGGGACCGCGAGGTAGCGGCGGACGAGCTCCGTCCCGTCGTCGGTCCGCGTGATCAGAAGGTCGTCTACGATCCCCCCGGACGCCTCGAGCAGGAACGTGTACCGCACCTCGGACGGCGACTCCTTCTCGACGTTGGCCGTCGTGCGGCGCGAGAGGAGCGCGGCGGCCTTCGCCCCCTCGACCGTGAGCAGCCCCATGTGGGAGACGTCGAACAACCCGGTGCCGGTGCGGACCGCCCGGTGCTCGGCGAGGATGCTCGAGTAGTACAGCGGCATCTCCCATCCCGAGAACGGAACGAGATGGGCGCCGTGGCGCCGATGGAACTCGTAGAGCGCCGTGCGGCGGAGCGGGGTCGCGGTCGCGCTCACGTGACGATCTCCGCGAGGCGCCCTTCGTCCGAGGCGAGCCGGATCTCGCGCGCGATGCGCCGTCCGGTGCTCATCGGCCCCCGGTAGAGGGCGTTCCCGTACGGGTGGCCGAGGCCGAGGTGCACGTTCGTCCCGCCGCCGATCCGTGCGGCGACGTCGAAGACCCACGGCTTCCCGTCGCGGTCGAGGCAGGTCTGCAGGCAGAACGGACCCAGGATCCCGGGGGGATAGCGGGCCCGCGCGGCGTCCACGAACTTCTCCGCCATCCGGAACACCTCCTCGAGGATCGACTCGCGCACGGTCAGGGTCCCGTGACCGACGACCGTGTACTCGGGGATCCGCTCGGCCTCCGACAGCTCGAGCTGCTGGGCGGCGGGGAGTCGCACCATCCCGTCGAGGTTGCTCTCACGCCGCTCGTCGACCCCGAGGAGTTCGAGGCCCTCGGTGCGGGGGACGAGCGGGGAGAAGAAGAAGTTGAAGTTGAATACCGGCCCGAGGACGTACTCCTCGATCCGCGCGCGCGCAAGGTCGTCCGGAAGGATCGTGCCGTTCCCGAGCAGGATCGCGCTCTTGCGGTCGTACTCCGCCGCCGTCGCCGCGGTGAAGAACCCCCGCTCGAGCTTCCGCCGCGCGTGGGGGAGCTTCACGATCGCGAGGCGGTCGATCTCCTCGGGGTTCGGGATCTTCCGGGGGATCGGGATGCCGGCCGACTCGAGGAGGGTGTAGTAGTTCTCCCGCTCGGTCCGCTCCTCGATGCGGAGCATCGCGCGGGAGCCCACGATCGGTACCCGGAACTCCGACTCGATCGCCGAGAGCGGCACGTAGGAGCTGAACGCCCGGTTCGGAACGAGGAGCACCGAGTGGGCCCGCAGGCGCTCCTGGTTCTGCTCGGACGCAATATCGGCGAACTTCGGGAACGTCCACACCTCGTCCACGCAGCCGCGCCGGCGCGTGCCGTGGGCGTCCCGCAGCGTCCGGAAGTACTGGGCGTAGGTCGCGTCGCGCCCGCTCTGGGTCAGCACGAGGCTCGTGAGCCCTTCGGCGACCGCCCCATCGGCGATGTCGATCGCGGAGTGCGAGCCGACCGTTCCGACCCGCGGAGACTCCGCGTACCCGTCGAGGAGCCGGTGGATCTCGCTCGCGGAGATCGCCATCTCTGGGGGCACCGTTAGAGGAGCTTAAGCGCTCGCGCCACGCGCTCGGCGGAAATCGGGAGCTCCGTGACGTGCGCCCCCGAGGCGTCGCGCACCGCCGCCGCGATCGTCGCCGGGACCGGCACGATCGGGGGCTCGCCGAGCCCCTTCGCCCCGAACGGACCGCCGCCCGCGAACCCCTCGAGGAAGGTGACGTCGATCGGCGGGACCTCGCCGAGCGTCGGGATGCGGTAGTCGAGGAGGTGCGCGTTCTCGAGCCGACCGTCCTCGGACCAGATCGACTCCTCGGTGAGCGCCGTGCCGAGCCCCATCGCGATCCCGCCCTCGATCGATGCACGGGCGTTCGCCGGGTCGATCACCGTGCCCGCGTCGTGGAACGCGGCGTACCGCTCGACGCGGACGGCGCCCGTCTCGAGGTCGACCGACACCTCCGCGACGTGCGCGGCGCCGGAAAAGTCGCTGTACGGATAGAACGAGCCGGTGACCACGCGGGACTCGTCGATCGTGCCCGGCTTGGCGTAATGCCGTCCCGTAGCGAGGATCCCCTCCGCCGCCTCGGAGGGGAGGAGGAGCGCGCGGACGGAGCGCCGACGGCTGCCGGCGACCGCCACGATCTCGCCCCCCTCCACGACCAGTTCGACCGGGGCGGTGGCGTCGAGGCGCTCGGCGAGGACCTTGCGAAGGCCGGCGGCCGCGGCGAGGACCGCCTGGCCCAGCACCGAGACGGTGCGGCTCCCGTAGACGCCCGAGTCGAACGGGGCTCGCGACGTGTCGGAGTACTCGACACGGATGCGCTCGCGCGGGAGCCCGAACGCCCGCTCCGCGACCGAGGGGAGACCGGAAAGGATGCTGCCGCTGCCGATCTCCCGCTCGCCCTGGGAGATGCGCAGCTCGGTCGGGGTGAGCGCGAGGCGCACCTCGCCTCCGGCGGTGACGGCCGTCGACCAGAACCCGAGGCCGATCCCGACCCCGTGCCCCGGAGCCCGCTCGGCGCGCCAGCGTGCGGCAACGGCGCGCGCGCGCTCGAACGCCATCGACAGACCGAACGGACCCACGCGTTGCCCCATCGGCGTCGAGTCGCCGTCCGACCAGAGATGCGCGGCCCGGAAGGCGTCAGGGTCGAGCCCGCTCGCCCGCGCCACCTCCTCAAGGTGGGACTCGACCGCGAAGGCGCACTGCGGAGCGAACGGGGCGCGGTGCGGGCCGAACGGCGGCTTGTTCGTCCGGATCCCGTACCCTTCGACCTCGAACGTCTCGGTGCGGTACGGCCCGAGCAGGAAGCCGATCGAGTAGCCCGTCGCGAAATCGCGCCCCGGGAGCGACGAGCCGGAATCGAGCAGGAGCCGGACCCGCCGGCCGACGATCTTCCCGTCCCTCACGGCGGTCGCGAGCCGGATGACCGACGGCAGGGTCGACCGCCCGAGCCGGAACTCCTCCGCGTACTCGAGCGCGAGGCGGACCGGGCGCCCGGCTGCCTTCGAGAGGACGAGCGCGTACGGCTCGAGGAAGGAGGATCCCTTGCCGCCGAACCCCCCTCCGACCCAGGTGCCGTCGACGACAATCGACGACTCGGGGACCCCGAGGAGATTCGCGGTGTCCTCCCGAACTCCGAACGGCGTCTGCGTGGAGCTTTCGACGTACCAACGGTCCTCGGTGACCGACGCGACGCACGCGTGCGGCTCCATCGCGACCTGCTGGATGCCGGCGGTCCGGTACGTCTCCTCGACGACCCGGTCCGCCGTGCGGAACGCCGCTTCGACGTCGCCGTGCCGGGCGAGTACGTGGGCAATGATGTGGCCGGACCGGGCCGCGGCCTCGTCCGGCCATTCGGGGAACGCCTCCTCGATGTCGATCAGCGCCGGGAGCGGGTCGACGTCGACCCGTACCAAGGACGCGGCCCGCCGCGCCTCCCGAAGCGTCGGGGCGGCGACGGCCGCGATCGGCTGATTTCGATAGGAGATCTCGCGGGGGAAGATCGGTCGCTCGGGCTCGCCGGCCCCGGGCAGCAGCGCCGCGAGGTCGTCCGGCCCGACCGCGATGACCCCCGGCAGGGCCCGGGCGGGAGCGAGGTCGATCGAACGGAGCCGACCCCGGGCGACCGGGGACGGAACGAGCGCCGCCCAGAGCATGCCGGGCCGCTCGACATCGACCCCGTACACCGCCGACCCGTCGAGCTTGACCGATGCGTCGGGCCGGATCGCTCCCGTCACGGCGCCTCCGAGCGGGCGAGGGCGACGGCGCGGGCGATCGAAGCGTAGCCCGTGCAGCGGCAGAGGTTGCCCTGGAGCCCGTCGAGCAGCTCCGCGACCGGCGCGGACCGGCCCCGTTCCTTCACGAGGCCGGTGAGCGCCATCACGAATCCGGGAGTACAGTACCCGCACTGGAGCGCTCCAGCGCGGTCGAAGGCCGACACGATGTGCGCGAGGTCGGCGTCCGTGCCGGCCCCCTCGATCGTCGTGACGGACGTGCCTTCCACTTCGCGCGCGAGCGTCAGGCACGAAAGGGTGCTCCGGCCGTCGACGAGCACCGTGCACGCGCCGCAGTCCCCGGTGCGGCAACCTTCCTTCGTGCCTTTCAGGCCCAGGCGCCAGCGGAGCGTGTCAAGCAATCGCTCGTCATCGGGGAGTTCGGGGACCGGCGTCGGCCGGCCGTTCACCCGGAACTCGAACCGAGCGCTGCTCATGCCCGACCCTCCGCGTGCGGAGCGACCGCGCGAACGGCACGCGCGAGCAGCGCGCCGACGAGCCGGCGACGGTACTCCTCGGACGCTCGCTGGTCGGTCGTGAGAGCGACCTCCCGGCTGGCCCGATCGGCCGCGGCACGGAGCACCGGCTCCGAGGGCACGCCCGTCCCGAGGAGGCGCTCCACCTCGGGCAGCCGGACCGGCCGCGGCGGCATCCCACCGGCCGCGAGCTGCCACCGATGCTCCGAGGGCGAGTATGCGGCGGCGACCGCGATCTGCGAGATGTCGTTCGCCGGTCGCACCCGCTGCCACAGGTAGGCGGACGGGCGCGATTCGGGGACCCGCACCGACCGGATCAGTTCGCCCGGTCGCAGCGCGGTGCGCCGCGACGCGCGCACGAATTCGTCGACCGAGAGGCGGCGCGCCCCGGCCGGTCCGATCAGGTCGACCTCCGCATCCAGGGCGAGGAGCATCGGGACGAGGTCGGAGGCGGGGGCGGAGCGTCCGAGGTTGCCGCCGAGCGTCGCTCGGTGGCGCAGCGCGACCGACCCGACGTTGCGGACCGCTTCCCACAGTCCGGGCAGGCGACGGGCCACTTCGGGGTCCTCCTCAAGCGAGCGGAGCGGCAGCGTGCTCCCGATCGTCAGGGCCCCGTCGACCCAGTCGAGCGTCTTCCACGGGAGACGGCGCAGCGAGACCACCCGGCTCGGCGCCGTCCGCCGGTCGTCGAGGTCGAGGAGAAGGTCGGTCCCACCGGCGAGGACGGCGACGGTCCCGGCGTCCTCGACCCGCAGGGCGGCGATCGCCTCGTCCACCGAAGCGGGCACGCGGAGCTCGAACGACGACACGGCCCAAGGCCGAGCGCGACGTTCGGGGATATCATTTCTCGCTCGCGGGGCTCCCCGCGGCGACCTCGCGTTTTATCTCATGGCGAGGATTTGGCACCCCGTCGGCATGCCGTTCGAACTTTCGTTGCGTTACAGCACGCCGCTCACCCCGATCAACGACGTGGAGGAGGTACTCCGCGAATTCCTCCGACTCATCGGATATCTTCCCGACGGCGAGGACGGCCGGGGCTCCGAGGGACCGATCGAGAAGAGCCTCGCCTACCGTCTCGTTCGGGACTGCCTGCTCCGCGACCCGAGCCGGGCGTGGTACGTCGACGAGCTCACCGCGGTACTGAAGACCTCGAAGCCGACGGTCTACCGGCACATCAACAAGCTCAAGTCGCTCGACCTGCTCGAAGAGGTCGGAGGGGTCGCCGACGGCAAGGGACGCAAGGGGTATCGCCTGCGCTACGGGAACCTCGCGCGCGCCTGGGACTTCACCGAGGCGAACGCCCAGAACGCCCTCCGACGCTACCGGGAGACCGTGAATCACTTGCAGGAGCTCGTTGAGAAGGTAGGGACCGCGCCTCCGCCCGCACCGACCCCCGCGCCGAAGATCTCGCCCGCCCCCCGCGCGGCGCGGGCGGCGAGCCGATGACGGACGCGGCGGCGGCGGGAAAGCGCCCGCCGATCACCCTCACGCCGGGCTCGCGGGTGCGCGTCCGCTCCGCCGGGCCCGACGACACCGCGATCGAGTCCGTCGGTACGTTCCGGGGCCTCGTCTCCATCGGGGGCGACAACATCATGGCGATCGAGCTCGAACCGTCCGGCGGCAGCCCCGCGGGCCAGATCCGGCTCGTCCCGATCCCGGCGCTCCTCGCGATCGACATCATCGAGGTCGCCAAGCCCGAGGAAGAGAAGCGGGCGGAGCCGACGCAGTCTCCCGGGTACTTCCGGTAGGCGGGCTCCGAACGGGCTTGCTGGGAGTTCCGTCGCGGAACCCGCGATTTCGAACCCAGGTCGTCGGCTTCGAAGGCCGACAGGATAGTCCAGACTACCCCACAAGCCCGCGCCCCTCTCCACGCGGGCCGGCCTATTTGGTCGTTCCGCGCGGCGTCACGGGGCGGCGGGGACGTCGCCCGGCACCGGGAACTTGTCGAGCGTGGTCTGCTGCGTCGAGGCCGGGAAGAGCGTTCCGACCGAGTCGACGAGCAGCTGGATCCGCTGCCGTACGTACGGCGGGATCCCGTCGATCTCGGCGAGGCGCTGCGAGAGCGGGAGGTATTTCTTGACGGACGCCTCGAAGACCGTCGAGCCGAGCTCGCCGTCGCATCGGCCCCCGGGCCGTATCGCCGAGCAGCGGCCGTTCAGGGGCGGGCGGCGGTACGATGTCCCGCACGACTTGCATCGGAACTGTTGTGTCGTGTAGCTTTTCAGGTTCCCCATCACGTCGCGGAGGAAATGGCCGTTGAGGACGAGCGTGACGGCCTCGGCGACGTCGACCGCCCGGATCTGGGAAGTGAGCACGATCGACCGCTCGACCGTCTCGCGCATTCCCTTCTGCGCCCGGTAGGCCGACCGCACGGGTCCCGCTGCCACGTCGCCGGTGTCGTGCGTGAACCCGTACCCTCGGAGCGCGCCCTCGGTCCCGAGACGGTGGCCCACGGTGTCGATCATCGCCTCGACCTCCTTCGGCGAGCGGCGCTCGGCCGCCGCGCGGTACAGCGCGAGCGGATAGCGCGAGCCGACGTCGACGTTGTGCGCCTCCTTGTCGACCTCGGTCGGGTCGAGCCGCGTCGTGAGCACGAGGGGCTTGTCCATGAGCGCGCCCCGGCTCTCGGGCAGGAAGGAGCGGGAGAAATTGACCAGCGCGTCGAGCAGGAGCGTCACGGAGTCCTCGTCGCCGTCGCAGTTCCGACGTTTCGCGGCGTGGAGCACGGGGTGGGCGAAGCACGCCTCCGCGTCGGTGAACCCGAGGATCCGCGCCGCCACGCCGCCCGACGTGTGCGGCGCGAGCGCGACGACGATGTGGCCGACGAGGTCGGCAGGCCGTTCCGCGCGGTAGAACGGCTCGAGGCCGTAGAGGCGGACGAGCTCGTCGTCGACGAACTGGGCGAGGTGGACGAGATACTCCCCGCACGTGCGGGAGACGATCACGTCCTGCGGCCGAAGCTCCACGAGCTGGTCGAGCTCCGTGAGCTCGGCGCCGCTCCAGTCGGTCGTGTAGCCGAGCGCGCGCAGGCGCGCCAGGCCGGTCCCGATCTCCCGGGGCCGGAAGTGCGTGAGGGGCAGGTCGGTGAGGTCGAACCGTGCGGTGCCGTCCTGGTAGACGGAGATGGCGTGCGACGCTCGAAGGATCCCCTTCTCGATCGGCTCCGGGCACTTCCCCGGGGAGGAGAGCCCCTTGACGCCCTTCACCATCGGCACCCGGCCGAGGTGCAGGCGCGCGAGCGCGTCGCTCCAGATACGGGCGATCGGAAGGAGCTCGGTCTCCACCCGGTCCGTGGGGATGGTGTGGGCGCCGCAGCTGCACCGGGCCCAGACGGTCGTTCGGCCGCACCCGGGGCAGCTCCGGACCCCGAGGTCGACCGGGGTGCCCTCGCGCATCGTGCGACGGGCCGCCTCGGTGACGGACCGGCTGCTACCGCCCGCCGACCCGACCGGGAACAGACCGTGTACGTTGGGCGACATCACGCGCTGGTACGCTTTCTCCGGGCGACCGACCCGGGCACCGACCCGCGACGGAGCGCGGGCCCGGATGCAGATTCCCGATAACCGGTTCACGTACTCGAGCGGGTCGAGCGGGACCGGGTCGAGCTCCGTCCTCCGAACGAGGAGGGCGCCTTCGGGGGCGAGGCCGAGGCCCCCCACCAGCGCCGCGCTCGGGTCGGTCTCCCCGCGGCGGGTATCGGCACCGGTCGGGGAGGACAGAAAGCCGAGGCGAGCGAGGGGGTCGCGCCAGAGCGGGTCGTCGGGGATCTCGAGCGAGCCGTCGATCCAATGCCCGGAGCGCTCGACGAACTCCGCGAGGGCGCGGATCTCCGCCGGGGTGAGGTCGCTCCAGAACAGCGACCAGCGCGGGTGGAGCGGCACGCGGTGGTCCCGAGCGAACCGCGCCGCCTCCTCGTACGAGTCGACGTCGAGCCCGGCCGCTTCCTCGACCCCGGCCGCCCGGAGCTCCTCGGCGTGCCAGTCGAGGCTGTACGCGCCCGGCACGAGCGCCCGGTTGTTCTCCAGGAATTCTCCGAACGACACCAGGAGCTCCCCGAGGTCAACGATGCGCCGGACCTGACCGCGGAGGGCGCGGGCCCGGTCGACGTCGTGCACCGCGGCGACGGTCCCGTCGGCGAGCTCGACGATCGGGCCGTCGATCGTGTCGCAGACGGCCATCGCAGTCGCCTTGCCCGGATACTCGAGCTTCACCTGCGTTCCGATCGCGACAAACTCCTGCAGGACGACCATCGTCGCCGGGTTGATCGCGCACCCGGCGAGTCCGGTGGTGCGGGCCCGGCCGTACACCAGGCGGAACCCGCCCGGGCGGTTCGGGTGCGCGAGCACCGGGCGGCCGCCGACCGCGTCCTGCAGGTACTTCGGCAGCCGATTGTCGTCCTCGTCGTCGTGGTGGTGGCCGAGCTCCTCGAGGAACTCCCATCCGGAAAGGCCGAGCTTGTCGACGACCTTGCGCAGCTTCGCCGCCTTCTGGCAGAGCCCCTCCGCGACCACGAGGCATGCCCCCCCGCGGAGCCCGTTCGTCGGAACGCGCCGCAGGTCGCGGAAGGCGCTGACCTCGACGTCGCCCTCCGTCGATTCTCCCGAGATCGCGACCGGCACGTTACGAACGACGCGCGCGATCTCGTCGGCGGTCGGAGTGTACTGCAGATGCTGGTAGTGCTTGTACAGGGGGATCTCCTCCTGGAAGCGGCCGACCTCGTCCGCGTCCGCGTGGTAGGCGCTGATCCCGAGGTCCCGTCGGACGATGTCGGCGAGGAGGACGCTCAGGGCCTGCGCCGTCCCCCCCGCGGCGCGAATGGGCCCCGCGTAGTACAGCTCGATGTACGGCGCGTCCCCGTTCCCGCCGCGCAGGTGGACTTCCGCGAGCCCCTCGAGGGGCGCAACGAGGATCCCTTCGGTGAGGATCGCAAGGCCGACCCGCAACGCCGCGTCGACCCGTTGTTCCACGGTGCGCCCGCCGGAGGTGTCCGCGGCAAGGCGCCGCGCGACGGCGACCGCGACCTCTTCGCGCGGCATGCGGGCCGCGAGTTCGCGGATCTCGGTCGAGATCCCGTCGATGCCCAGGTGGGCGAGGAGCTTCTCGACCCGCGAGGCCATATCTTTGGCCCGAGGGATCTCGGGAACGACCTCGGGGTCCAGTCCTTCCTTCCGGGCCTCTTCGGCGACCCGGTAGGCGCGGTCCACCTCGGCCTCGACCGCGCGAAAATAAGATTCCACGGACCGCCGAACGAGACGAGCGAGATAAACTCGCGTCGAGAAAATCGAACTCCCGGTCCGAACACCCCCGTCGGAGGGTTGAACCGGGACCGGCGTCCCCCGGCAACCCGGTGGGGGGGCGGAAACGCTTCCACCCGACCCTACGGTTGCCTTACCGACGCGATACGACGCGACCGTCCGGGCCGCCCCCGGGCGCAGGTGACCGAGAGCTCTGGGGGATTTTCGACGTTGAGCCTGGGACCGCCGCCCGGTGCGGCCCCGGGCGCCCCCCTGCCGCCTCCGGCCCCACCGCGGCGCCGGCGGAGGGGGGTGGAGGGCGGTCGGGGTCCTCGTTATCGCGCTGATCGTGACTGCCCCGATCGTCGGGTCGATCCGTTCGTCGAAGTCCAGCAATGACTCGAACCCCGGGACCCCGCCGCCTCCGCCCGGAACGACGCCGGTGAACTTCTCGCAGGTCGATCGGGCGATCTCCGGCGCATCCGGCCGTTCCTCGCGGTTCGGCATGTTCTCGCCGCGTTTGGAACGCCGGGCGACTCGAGCACGACGCCACGTCGCGGATCGGCGTCGGCCCGAGCAGAAAGCTATGTAGAAACGGGTAGTCCCGGCAACGTGCCCGACGCCGGCACTGCCGCTAGGTACTTCCGGGGGAAACTCCAGCAGTGGGCGTTATCGGACGGATCCGCGCTCCATCACGTCGATCGGGTGGGTCGAGGCGGACTCGCGCAAGAATTCCGGTCGGACCCGAACTTCGACGCGGTGTATCAGTTCGTCCGGCTGGCGGGCCGGTACTCCGTTCGCTCCAATGCGATCCACTCGGCCGAGACCTATCTCTCGGACCTCTTCCAATACCCCCTCGCCCCGGCGATCGATACGGTGCTCGACGCCGTCGCGGATGCGTGCGGAAATGGGAGCGAGGCCGACCGATGGACGACCGCGTCCGCGACCGCCATCGTACTCACGGCCGCCGCCATCGCCTTCAGTGGGCTCGTGGGCCCCGTCGTTCGCGACGGCTCGCAGCGCGAGAGCCCCGGTGGTGCCGAGGCACGAAAAGAGACGTTCGGAACCGTGTGACCCGCCCGACGACTCCGTCACGGTTCCGTTGTACGCAAATGTTTATGTAGCAACTTCCGAACTCTCTCGTCCAGAGCGTATGACGCTCGTCTGACAAACAGGATGGGAGCAAGTCAATGAAATCCATCATCCAGGAAGCGATCGCCAAGCACCAGGAGAACCAAAACCTGGTCGAGGAAAAGAAGCCGACCGCGCCAGTGTACGGGAGCGCCGACGACGCCGAGCTCGCGAAACTGGCGGAGACCCTGAAGGTCAACATCCGCATCGTCGGATGCGGCGGCGGTGGGTCGAACACGATCAACCGCTGCGTCGAGGAAGGCATCCAGGGCGCCGAGATGTGCGCCATCAACACGGACGCGAAGCACCTGCTCACCATCCACGCTCCGCGCAAGATCCTGATCGGCCGCCGCGCCACGAAGGGGCTCGGCGCTGGGGCCCGGCCCGAGATCGGCGAGGAAGCCGCCCGGGAGAACGAGGAGGAGCTGCGCGCGTTCCTGAACGGCGCGCACATCGTCTTCGTCACGGCGGGCATGGGCGGCGGTACCGGTACCGGTTCCGCGCACCTGGTCGCGCGCCTCGCGAAGGAAGCGGGCGCCCTCACGATGGGCGTTGTCACCCTTCCGTTCGCCGGTGAGGGAGCCGCGCGCATGGAGCAGGCCCGCGATGGGCTCGAGCGCCTGCGCCGCGTCTGCGACACGACGATCGTCATCCAGAACGACAAGCTCCTCGAGCTCGTCCCGCGCATGCCGCTCGACTCGGCGTTCAAGCTCGCCGACGCGGTCCTGATGACGGGCATCAAGGGGATCACCGAGATCGTGACGAGGCCCGGCCTCGTCAACCTCGACTACGCCGACATCCTGACCGTCATGAAGGACGGCGGGGTCGCGTTGATCGGGCTCGGCGAGTCCGAGTCGGCGACCGACCGCGTCACCGAGGCGGTCACCGAAGCGCTCACGTCCCCGCTGCTCGGCTCCGTGGAGCTCAAGGACGCCACCGGCGCGCTCGTGCGCGTCATCGGGGGCCCGACGATGACGGTTTCCGAGGCCGAGAAGGCCGCGGCCCTCGTCGGCGGCAAGATCTCGAAGCGCGCGCGGATCATCTGGGGATGCTCGGTCGAAAACTCCCCCGACATGGAGAACACCATCAAGGTGCTCCTCATCATCACGGGCGTTCGCGCGGCGGGCCTCCTCGGCCAGAAGGGAGGCTACGCGGCCGGTGAGTCCGAGGAAGTCATCGACCTCGTCCGGTAAGCGCCCC
>Ga0335073_10000591_pt1 | contig 46867 bp, 43 predicted proteins | sample Lox_Sample_22_FD_207093 | JGI IMG/M metagenome (GOLD analysis project Ga0335073, IMG submission 207093) | Soil microbial communities from Loxahatchee National Wildlife Refuge, Florida, United States - Lox_Sample_2.2 | ecosystem: Environmental > Terrestrial > Soil > Wetlands | place: USA...
GATCTTTCTCGACTGATGCCTCGAGATGTACTCCCAGCGTTCTCGGATCCGACAGGCTGGCCGCCACGTTCCCTCCGGCAGCCAAGCGGCGATTTGAGACCGCTTCATCGAGATTTTCAAACTCCGCGAACGCTTCTCCCATCGGGAGCATCCTGACCTTACCTTGTTCAAGCAAACGATTAAGACGGCCAACTGCCTCGCGCACTTGCGCAAGCTGATCCCGCTTGGAGCCCCAAAAGAGCCAATCAAGTATGCCTGGTCTCAGCTCGCCATCTATGAACAGAGAAAGCTCGCGGACTGTGCGTCGCAGGAGCTCCACATAGAGACTTAAGGCAATAGCGGCCGGATCACTATAGAGAGATGTGGAACCCCCTAGGGTGGCTCCGTCAATATAAACCGGCACCATTCGCAGTTCACTGAAATGGGCAAGTAGTTCATCCTGCAGGCGGCGGAGCAGGTGGGTCTTTCCAGTTCCCCGACGGCCAAAAATAACTTGGCTCCGCTTGTTTTGCAGCGTGGTCAGAAAGGCAGTGTCAACATATACGGCAGTCGGATTCGTGAGATCCTCCGCCCTGTCCGCCAAGCTTGCCACCGCTTCATACCAGACCTCAGTACTCGCGAAGTGGGACATAGAACTTAAGTCCTGCTCGATCGGGTACTGGGAGCGCATATGCCGCGCTCAATGGCCAGCGATAAGACTCGTGAGTAGCTAGACAAAATACCCCGATCCCCTCGTAGTGGACACACAGCAGCGCGCTTTCTGAGGCTTACCTCCGAGCCCGAGGAGCCCTCGGCGGCTGACCTTTTTGAGTATCACCGGCGCATGCGCGGAGCGGGCCCCAGCGGCAATGTGGAAGGAAGCGAACCGTCCATGAGCTGGCATTTCTTCAGCTTAACCGCCCGCTGGCATGCGCGCCCACAACACGCAGGAGGCCGCCAACGCAGGAGTCGCATAGTTGTTTATGCAGGCTATTGTGCAAATGAAGAGAAACATGGCGTTATGCAAAAGCGCATTTTCGCCTGCCATTAATAGCGGCTAACGTTTATGCGGCGGCGGGCGGCAAGCTTCGCGACTGCGCAGCCGACCTCGTCGCCAGCACGGCAGTAGACACCTGACCACGGCCGGAGGCGGCTGTCACGGCACTGGGTGCCGGACGTCACGGAAGACCAGCCAGCGCATCGCGGCGTACATGTACACGCCCTCGCAGAGGCCCGCGGCCATCCGGGCGAGCTGGTAGTCGACGCCCAGGGCGGCCAGGCCAGCGCCGACGCCGAGGATGCAGGCCAGGTAGTTCACGATGATGACGGCGGCGTACACGCCGGCCTGCGACGCCACCGGGCCGTGGGAGCGGAAGTTCAGCCAGCGGTTGAGCAGGTAGCTCAGCCCGGACGCGGCCAGGTAGGACACGGTGATGCTCACCGGCACCGGCCAGCGCAGGCCGCCGTGCAAGGCGGTGAGCAGCCCGAGGTCGACGCTGAAGGTGCCGGTGTTGATAACCGCGAACCCGAGCAGGTTGGGAGCGACGATCCGGGCCAGGCGCAACGGCAGCCTGCGCACGATCGCGGCCATCACGGCCGCGTATCGCTCCCCCGCGCCGGCCCTCATCTCCCCGCACAAAGACTCGGCCACCGGCATGAACTCCAGCCTGGCCGCCCCGGATGACCGGCAGCCGACCTGCAGCGGCCGAACCGGCCAACGAGACCTGGCCATCAAGCGCACGCCTGGTCAGGCCCTCGAAACGATCACCCGAGCCCTTTGACATGTGCACTAACTCGAGCCAGTTGGGTGAACGCGGAGCGTGCCAACCACCGTGGCGACGAGGAATGGTTAACTTCCGACGGAAGGTCTTACCGTTGGAAATTCCGGAATATGGCGTATTCAGCGGCGCATTAATAGTATCGCATTTGAAAGTTTGGCAGAGTTGCAATGGCAATACTGGCGCCGTCGCGGAGGTCGGTGTAGTTTGTAAATGAGCGCAAAGGAGAAAGGTAATGGATTATCGAGTGCGAAGTGGCGACACTTTGAGCGGTATTGCCGTCAAATTTGATGTCAGCCTCGCGGCGCTTGAGGCGGCAAACCCTCAGATTAGAGATCCTAACGAGATCTACCCTAATGAGCTGATAAATGTGCCTGGCCCTCCCGCTCCGCCTGATCAGCCCTCACCGGTCCCCACTCACATGGCCACATATGTCGTACAACCCGGTGACACCATGACTTCCATCGCCGCCACTCACAACCTCAGCCTGGCCGCCTTAGAGGCAGCCAACCCGCAGGTGACTGATCCTAACGTCATCTCCTCCGGAGAGGTTCTCAACATCCCAGGCGGCACCATTCCGGTGCCTTCGGGCCATACCGGCACACCAATTCCCATTGGTGCCGTGACATATGGTCGGTACAACGGCGGCGGCGACGTAGCCTCTTGGGTCGGCCAGGCGTGCGGGATTATGAGCTTTCCGTCCGCTAATTGGGTCCGTGGCTATGAGGTGCTCTGTGCTCGGGAATCCTCGGGCAATGCGAACGCCATCAATAACTATGACTCCAACGCTTATGGCCCGATCCAGTCGGATGGCTATCCTCTGAATTGCTCTCGGGGCGTTGCCCAGTGTATCCCAAGCACCTTCGCCGATAATCACGTTGCAGGGACCAGTACAGATATTTATGATCCAGTCGCCAACATCGCCGCGTCTATGCGCTACGTGATCAACCGGTATGGCGTTTCTTCAGACGGCTCCAACCTCGCGTCACGTGTCCAGCAGGCTGACCCGAGCCGTCCTCCTTCCGGGTACTGAGCCTCGATCCACGTACGAATCCCGGCGCTTGACACTTTGCCGAGTGCCACCGCCGGCGATCTTCAGGCGAACACTGAGCGCATCCTGGAATCGCTGCTCGTCACCTGAACTGCAGAACCCTACGGCTGGGCCCGGACCGGGCGGCCGGGCAGGGCGCCGGGCACGACTCCTGCGTCCCGGACCACGAGAGTGCCGTTGACCAGCACGTGCCGGATGCCGGCCGACGGCCGGGTGCTGTCGGCGTAGCTGGACCGGTCGCTGATCGCGGCCGGGTCGAACACCACGATGTCGGCGTCGCTCCCGGCCTGCAGCCGGCCCTTGCGGCGCATGGCCGGCACACAGTCCTGCAGCACCCGGGCGGGCAGCAGGCTGCACTTGCTCAGCGCTTCGGCCAGGCTGAGCGCGCCGCCCTCAGTGCCCCTGGTCAACAGACGCAGCGACCGGGCGAACGTGCCCGCGGACCGTGGATGCGTGAACGCACCCTCCGGCAGCGGCCAGGCCAGCGGATCAGGCTCCGGCCCGGTCCAGGTCAGCGGCATCGCGTCGCTGGCCACGATCGCACCGGGGAACGCCAGCGACCGCCTGAGCAGCGCCCGGTCGGCGGGGTCCGCCTCGTCGAGCAGCTCGATGATCACCAGGCCGCCCGGGTTGGCCCGCCGCAGCTCGCGGAGCCGCTCCTGGCTGGCGATCCGCTCGCCGGTCGGCGCGTACGTGAGCGAGGAGGGGGTGAGGCCGCGCTCGCCGAGCCGCTCCGGCGCGAGGAACGCGGCACCGATGCCGGTCATGCCCGACCCATAGGGATAGGCCTCGGTGGTGACCCGGGACCCGGCCGCCTGGGCGCGGGCGACCAGCCCGAGCACCCGGTCGATGTGCCGCTGCGAGGTGCTGTTCACGTGGCAGTAGTGCATGTGCGCGCCGGTCTCCCCGGCCGCGCGGACGATCTCCTCGGCGCCGTCGGCGCGGGTGTGCGGCACCAGCTCGATGATGTCCCGCGCGTGCGTGAACGTCGGCGTGCCCGCCTCGGCGGCAAGCGCGGCGACCTGCAGGTACTCGCCGGGGTCGGAACCGGGCGCGTAGCCGAGCAGCACGCCGATGCCCAGGGCCCCGTCGGCCAGGTCCGCCGACAGCCGCGCGAGCAGCGCGGTGACCTCGGCCGGCGTGGCCTCGCGCTGCCATTCGCTGCGCCCGAGGTTGCTCAGCAGGCTGTCCAGCCTGCCGTCCAGCGCGGCCCCGCCGACGGCCGCCATCCTGGCCAGGCCCCAGGACGCGGCGAAGCCGTAGTTGACCGGGCGGCCTTCGGCCGCGGCCGCCCGGTAGGCGGCGGCCACCGGCGACACGCCCGCCTCGAGCTCCAGCGCGGTGGTCACGCCGTCCAGCGCCTGCAGCCGCAGCCCGGCGATGGTGTTGACGTGGCTGTGCAGGTCGATGAAGCCCGCGGTCACGACCAGGCCGGTGACGTCGTGCTCGGCCCGCCCCGGGCCCAGGTCTTCGCCGACCGCGGCGACGCGGTGCCCGTCGACCGCGACGTCGGCCACGGCGTCCAGGCCGGATTCCGGGTCGATCACCCGCCCGCCGCGCAGCACGATGTCCCACTCGCTCACGGGCGCACCCCTACGCCCAGAGCGCCACGAGCTGGGCGGGGCTGATGTTGCCGCCGCTGCAGACGACGGCCACGTTCCGGCCTGCGAACCGGGCCGGGTCAGAGAGCACAGCGGCGAACCCGGCCGCGCCGGCAGGCTCGACCAGGTTGCGGGTCTTGGAGATCATGGTCCGGGTGGCCTCCCGCAGCGCGTCGTCGGTGACGAGCACGAAGTCGTCGAGCTTGTCCCACAGGATCTGCTGCGGCATTTTGAACGAGGTGCCGGTGGCCAGGCCCTCGGCCATCGTGCTGTTGTCGTCGGTGAGCAGAGCGCGTGCCTGCCAGGACCGCTGGGCCGCCGGGGCCGCCGCCGACTGCACGCCGATGACCTGGATCGACGGCCGGGCGGCCTTGGCCACCAGGCAGGTGCCCGCCGCGCCGCTGCCGCCGCCGATCGGGACCACGATCACCTCGGTGTCGGGCTGCGCTTCGAGAATCTCGACGGTGTAGGTGGCGACGCCGGCGATCAGCGCCGGCTCGTTCGCGGAGTGGATGTACCGGTAACCATGCTCGGCGGCCAGCTTCTCGCAGTGTTCCCGCGCCTCGTCGAAATCGCGGCCGTGGAAGACCACCTCAGCGCCGAGCGCGCGCATCGACTCCACCTTCACCGGGTTGGCCTGCTCCGGCACGCACACGATCGCACGCACGCCGAACAGGTTCGCCGCGTAGCCAACCGACTGGCCGTGGTTGCCGGTCGAGGCCGTGATCACGCCCCGGTGCCGCTCCTCGGCGCTGAGCTGGCTCACCAGGTTCACCCCGCCGCGGACCTTGAACGCGCCCACCGGCTGGTGGTTCTCGTGCTTGATCCACAGCCGGGCGCCGGTCAGCTCGTCGAGCACGGGATAGCGATACAGCGGCGTCGGCCCCAGATACGGGGCGATGCGCTGGCGGGCCGCGAGGACGTCGGCCAGGTCTGGTGCGGCAAGTGCGCTCATGGGCCGTTTCTACCACGGCGTGGCGAGCTGGTTCAGCTCGCCACGATGCGCCCCCAGGTCAGGCGGGCGGCGAGCGGCCGGGCGATCGCTCCCTCCCCCGCGCCCAGATCCAGCACGTCGGCTGGCCGGTCGGCGGCGACCCGTTCAAGAATGTCGAAAGTCCCGGCGGGATACGGCGGCCGGTACTGGTAGGCCTGTGCCACCCCAGGATGCGCGAACACCGCGGCCAGCTTTTCGCGTTCCGCCCGAGAAGTCACCAGCCCACAGTAAGTTGCGACAGGAGCCCGCCCATGGATGACCCATACGACCTCGAGCGTTTCGTCACCGCTCAGGACGCGGACGGCACGTACGGCCACGCCACCGCTGAGCTGCGCCGGGGCCGCAAGACGAGCCACTGGATGTGGTTCGTGTTCCCGCAGATCGCCGGCCTGGGGCAGAGCCCGGTGTCGCGCAGGTTCGCGATCTCCTCCTTGGCCGAGGCCCGCGCCTACCTGGCCCACCCGGTGCTCGGCCCGCGGCTGATCGAGTGCGCGGGCATCGTCGCGCAGGCGCAGGGCCGCACCGCCGAGCAGATCTTCGGTGACCTCGATGCGCAGAAACTGCACTCGTCGGTCACCCTGTTCCGGCGCGCCGATCCGGGCGCGCAGGTGTTCGCCCAAGTGCTCGACCAGCACTTCGGCGGCCTCCCCGACGCGTCCACCGATCGGCTGCTACGGGAACAGCGCGATTGACGCCGTGTAGGCGTGCAGGAAGTTCTGCCCGCCCACCGGCCCCAGCTCCCCGGCGCAGAAGAACCCCGCCACCGGAATCTCGCCCAGCATCCTGGCCAGCAGGCCAGCGTCGTGGTCCGGCTCGGAGAACAGCCGCGATCCGCGGCCATTACAGGTAAACAGCAGCGCCCCGGCGGCCCGGTGGCCGTCCAGGGCGGTGGCTTCCCGTTCTAGCGCGCGCCGCAGATCCTCATCGGCCGACTGGGCATCCCGGACGTGGAACTGCACCGACTGGCCCACCTCGACCTCATCGCCGACCGCGACCGCTCCCGATCCGGGATCGGCGCCGGCGATGCCGCGGATCAGGAAGTCTCCCTGGCCCGGCTCGGCCTGGTACTCGTTGATCACCACCCCCAGCTGCACACCAGCGGCGAGCAGTTCCTGCTCGCGGCCGGGCAGCGCCGCGGCCAGTTCCTGCAGCCGCACCAGTGGCGGGCGCCCGCCGAGTTCCTGGATCAGGTGACCGTTGGCCCGGGTGATGGTGTACGGGGCACCGACCGGGCGGCATCCCTGCGCCACCAGCGGGTGAATTTCGGCCTGCGGCAAATGAGCGCCGACGGCGCCCCCCGACAGCACCTGCCCGTCGAGGAACAGCCGGCTCTGCTGCAGCTCCAGCCCGCCGCTGGCCATGCCGCCCATGACCACCGCCCCGGGGACATGCTCGTTCAGGTGGTCAAGCAGGTCCCCGATCGGGAACGTGAACGGGTCGCAGATCATCAGGTGAGCGCCTGCCGGGTCTGGCCCGAACAGGTACCCGCCGAAGGCGCCCCCGCTGGTCGTGCGGACGAAATCCATGGCGAACGTCTCGACCGGGCCGACGTCGGCCGCGAGCCAGAGCGAAACGGCGGGCTCGGACTCGACCTCGCGAGCGCCGCCGGCCACCCCCTCCGCCACACAGCCGATGAGCGGGACGGAGCCGGTCTCCTCGGCCACCGCCGTGGCCAGGGCCTGTGCCGAGCCGAGGAAATGCGAGGACGCGAACAGCACCGCGAACGAAGGGGGGTGGTCGCCAAGCGACATCCGGGCCTCCGCGACGGCCCGGTTCGCAGCCTCACCGGCGTCCGCGGTGAGGACGAGGGCTCCTCCCGCCTTCATCAACCCAGGATAGGCCGTAAATCGCGCCCGGCCCGGGGCCGTGGGCGGCTGGCGCGCAGCCGGGCGGCGATAATCGGGGTTATGGCCATGTTCGCTACGGATGTCGAGATCAGCCCGGCCCGGCCTGACTCGGCTGAGGCACGCGCGGTGCTCGCCGACTATTTCCGCGATCTCGTGAGCCGGCATCACGGGCGGGAGGCGACCGACGCTGAGGTCGAGGCCGAGATGCGCGCCGATCCCAGCGACTACCTGTGCCCGCCGGGCGGGCTCTTCCTGGTCGCGCGGGCGGGCCAGACGGTCGTCGGCTGTGTGGCCCTGCGCCTGCTGCCCGGCGGGCTCGGCGAGGTCATGCGGGTCTTCGTCGAGCCGTCCGCCCGCAACGCCGGGGTGGGTGCCCTGCTCATGCGCGCAGTAGAGGCCGCGGCCCGCAGTCAGGGCGTAACCAGGGTCCGTCTAGATACCCGCACCGAGCTGACCGAGGCCCGGCGCCTATACACCAAGCACGGCTACCGCCCCACGCCCCCCTTCAACACCGGCTGGGCCGACCTATGGTTCGAGAAATCGCTGCTCTGATCGTCGTTCGGAAATCCCGCCCCGAGCACCGGCGGTTTCCTTGATCGTCGCGACTCTTCACGCGACTCAGTCAGTTTTGGGGATGATATGCACTAAATATCCGCACCTAATCAATGATAAGTGCGCGCTGGCGGATTCCGGACGTGAGCCGAAAATAGCCACGACTATCCGGAATTGGGACAGCCTGGGACGGCGCAAGACGACCTTGGTGCCGGGCGGCCTGGTCAGTTACTCCCCTTCTCGCTGCCGAGAAACGCCGTGACAATGCCGAAGACGGCGCCGGCAAAACCGAAGAGCGTGCCGGTCGAAGTCGTAAGATGAGTGGCCTCGCAGGCAATACCGCCTCCGACCAACGCGGCGAAAATAGAGAACGCGATCACGAACCGGCCGGTGTTGAACGATGATCCACCGAGCAGCTGATCCACTGCACCTTGTGCCATTACTTTCGCGGTCGCCTCTGGGTTCGCCGGCGTCGGCGAAGCGAGCGCGTCGGAAAGCGTCTGCACCAAGGGGTGCACCTGTCCGGCGAGATGCGTCGCCTGCTGGGTCGCGTCAGGTGCGGGGGGTGCAGGGGGCGGAGTCCGCAGTGCGGTCTCGACCAGGCTGACGACGTCGGGTCCTGCGGTTCGGCGTTCAAAGAACAGTCCCACGGTAGCTTCCTTCCGTTGCCGCGCGACACTCTGAAAACGCCATCATTCATGATCCTGGTGGTTTGGTGCCGCATGTGTGCACAATCCACCGGGATCATGGCATGGAGAAGCCTCGCCATGGCCGGATCGGTCAAGGCGGCTGCGCGCGCCTGACGTTCAGCTGCGCGCGCCTGACGTTCAGATGTGCGGGCCAAGCAGCGTCAGGTCGGCGGGTGACAGCCGGTCGCTGGCGGTATTCGCTTGATGCCAGTACGGGTAGATCAGCGGCGGCGCGCTGGCCTTGTCCAGCCGGGCCCGCTCGGCGTCGGTGAGGCTGAGGGACGCGGCCGCCAGGTTGTCGGCCAGTTGCCCGGCGGTGCGTGCCCCGATCACCAGCGAGGTGATCGCGGGCTTGCCGAGGATGTAGGCCAGGGCTACCTGCGCGGCCGACACACCGCGCTCCTCGCCGATGCCGACGAGGATCTCCACGATGTCGTACAGCCCTTCCTGGTCGTAGACGGGCGGCTCGTTCCAGTCGGTGAGCTGCCGTGACCCGGCGGGCGCCTGGCGGTCCCGGCGGTACTTGCCGGTCAGCAGCCCGCCCGCCAGCGGGCTCCAGACGAGAACCCCGAGACCCTGGTCGATCGCGAGCGGGATCAGCTCGTACTCGGCCTCGCGGGCCTGCAGCGAGTAGTAGATCTGCTGGCTGGCGAAGCGCGGCAGGCCTGCTCGGTCGGCCGTTGCCAGTGCCTTCATGAGTTGCCACGACGTGTAGTTGGACGCGCCGACGTAACGCACCTTGCCCGCCCGGACCAGCAGGTCCAGCGCCTCCAGGGTCTCCTCGAGCGGCGTCTGGCCGTCCCACTCGTGCACCTGGTAGAGGTCGATGTGGTCGGTGCCCAGACGCCGCAGGCTGGCCTCGCAGCCGGTGATGATGTGGTGGCGCGACAGCCCGGCGTCGTTCGGGCCCGGCCCCATCTCCATCCGCACCTTGGTGGCCACCAGCACCTGGTCCCGGCGGCCGCGCAGCACCTCGCCCACGATTTCCTCGGACAGGCCGTCCGAGTAGACGTCGGCGGTGTCGATGAGGTTGATCCCGGCGTCCAGGCACATGTCCACCTGCCGCCTGGCCTCGTCCACGCCGGTCGACCCGACGTTCGCGAACGACCCCTTCCCGCCGAATGTCATCGTGCCCATGGTCAGCACCGATACCCGCAGACCCGACGTGCCCAGCGCCCGATACTCCATACGCCGCACCCTATCGACCGTGATCTGAGCGAGCGGCCCGGGTCTCCTGCCCGCGCAGCCGGGCAACGCACTCTGCGCTGCCGCAGGTGCGGCCAGAGCCCAGACGCGGCTGACCGCACCGGCAGGCCAACACCAGGCGGGCCTGCCACGCGGCATGCGCGATCAGCTCGACCGTCCCGCCACTGCCCGGGACAGAGACGACGCGCCGGATCCCCCCGCCCGGCAGGGCCAGCCACTCCCGCGGCCGCTCTGCCGCAGCGCTGCCCGGCATCGGGTCCATGCCCCCATTTTGCCTACTCCGCAACCTCGCCGGCCGGTCACAGCGCCGATCGGTGACTACCGGATGGCGTCACCCATGCGGTACTCGTGGGTGCGCTCGTCGAGCAGGTGCTTGAGGCTGTCGTCGATGGTGAACTCGGCCGCCGCCAGGCTCGGGCCGAGCTGCTCCGGGTTGCTCGCCCCGATGATGGGGGCCGTGATCGCCGGGTTGGCCAGCACCCAGGCGACCGCGAGGGTCACCAGGCTCACCCCGGCCTCGTCGGCCAGCTGGCGGAGGATCTCGACCGTGTCGAACTCGCGCTCGCGCCAGTAGCGGTCCTGGTACATCTTCCCGGCGGTGCCGAGGGTGAAGCGCGTGCCCTCGGGCGGCGGGCCGGAGCGCGAGTGCTTGCCGGACAGCAGGCCACCCGCGATCGGGTTGTAGGGAATGACGCCGACGCCTTCTTCGCGGCAGAACGGGAGCATTTCCCGCTCGATCTGCCGGAAGAGCAGGTTGTAGCGGGGCTGGACGCAGTCGAGGCGGGCCAGCCGCAGCGTCTCGCTCCGGCCCACGGCGCGCACCAGCTGATAAGTCAGGAAGTTCGAGCAGCCGATGTAGCGGACCTTCCCCTGGTGGACAAGGTCATCGAGGGCGCTCAGCGTCTCATCGATGGGTGTGTCCCGGTCGTAGCCGTGCAGCTGGTACAGGTCGATGTAGTCGGTCTGCAGCCGCCGCAGCGAGGCCTCGGCCGCGGACATGATGTGCTTGCGGGAGTTGCCGGCGTCGAACGGTGCCGGCCCAGTCGGGACAAAGCACTTGGTGGCCACGATGAACCGGTCCCGCCTGCCGCGCAGCCACCGCCCCAGGATCTCCTCGGTCACCCCCCGGGTGGCCAGATCCCCGCCCAGCGGGTACGCATCGGAGGTGTCGAGGAAGTCAACACCGCCCTCGGCGGCCCGGTCGAGGATGGCCCCCGACGTCGGTTCGTCACACTGCAGTCCGAAAGTCATCGTGCCCAGGCACAGCCTGGAGACCTTAAGGCCGGTCCGGCCGAGTCGTGTGTGGTCCACACGCGCACGTTACCCGCCCCGCCCCGGCCGACCTTCGGCAGGTACGTTGGGGACGCCACCACCTGAGGCAGGGGTCTTGAGCCATCAGATGAGCCTGAACGGTACGGACGGCGGCCAGCCTGGCCCGGACGGCGGCAGCCGGATCGAGCTGCTGGGCGACCTCGACCGGCCGCGCGCGTGGGTGCTGCTGGTCGACGGCGTCCCGCAGTCACATGTTGATCTTGATGACCCGCGGTACCTGGATTTCGAGTACATGCGGCGGTTCGGGCATCTGATCGACCTGGCCGCGCCGGCCGGGAGGGCATTGCGGGTGCTGCACCTCGGAGCCGGAGGCCTGACCCTGGCCCGTTACGTGGCCGCGACCCGGCCGGGCTCGCGTCAGCTGGCGGCCGAATCCGACTCGGAGCTGGCCATGGTTGTCCGGCGGCGGCTGCCGCTGGACCAGCCCAGCCGGTCGCGGACCAGGACCGGCCGGATCACCGTTCGCGTGGCCGATGCCCGCGCCGTCCTGGAGCAGGTCGCGGCCGGCTCGTTTGACGTGGTGGTCGCCGACGTGTTCGCCGGAGGGCAGACCCCGGCCCACCTGACGTCGGTGGAGTTCACGGAGGCGGCCGCCCGGGTACTTGGCCCATCGGGCATCTACGCGGCCAACATCGGCGACGGCCCGCCGCTCGCCCATGCCCGGGGCCGGGTGGCCGCCGTGCGCTCGGTGTTCCGGCACGCCTGCGTGATCGCCGAACCTGGGGTGCTGCGGGGCCGCCGGTTCGGGAACCTGGTGGTCGCCGCGGCCAATCGTGAGCTCCCCATCGAGGGGCTGACCCGGAGAGCCGCGGCCGACCCGTTCCCGGCCCGGCTGGCCGAGGGCGCGGCGCTGGACCAGTTCGTGGCGGGCTCCAGGCCGATCACCGACGCGGACGCCCAGCCGTCTCCGGCCCCGCCCCCGGACGTATTCGCCTAGCCTGGCCGATGGCCAGCACGCGATATAGCGTTGATGCGCCGTGACCACGCATCTTCCGCTTGACGACATCCGCGTCATCGATCTGACGATCGCGCGGGCCGGGCCGACCTGCGTCCGGCAGCTCGCCGACTGGGGAGCCGATGTCATCCGCGTGGAGCCGCCGCCCGACCCGTCGGATCCCGGCCTGACCGGCAGCCGCCACGGCTGCGACTTCCAGCACCTGCACCGGAACAAGCGGTCGCTGTCGCTGAACCTCAAGGCGCCGGGCGGGCGCGAGGTGCTGATGCGGCTGGTCGACACCGCCGACGTGCTGATCGAGAACATGCGCCCGCCGGTCAAGGAGCGCCTGGGCTTCGACTTCGCCACCGTGCACGCGCGCAACCCGCGGCTGGTCTACGGGTCGATCTCCGGCTTCGGCCAGGACGGCCCCTACGCCGGCCGGGGCGGCGTCGACCAGATCGCCCAGGGCATGGGCGGCCTGATGAGCGTCACCGGGCTGCCGGGTGGCGGGCCGGTGCGCGCCGGGATCCCCGTGGCTGACCTGGCGTCCGGCCTCTACCTGGCGGTCGGGGTGCTGGTCGCCCTGCACGACCGGGACCGCACCGGGGTGGGGCGCTGGGTGCAGACCTCGCTACTGGAATCGATGATCGCGATGATGGACTTCCAGGCGGCGCGCTGGACCATCGACGGGCAGGTCCCGCCGCAAGAGGGCAACCACCACCCGACGAGCGTGCCGATGGGCTGCTTCGCCTCGGCCGACGGATACGTCAACATCGGTGCCGCCGGCGGACGGCTGCTGGACAGCCTGTGCCAGGTGATCGGCCTTCCCAGGCTCCCGGCCGACCCTCGCTTCGACTCCGCGGCCAAGCGGTCGGCGAACCGGGCCGAGCTCAATGCGCTGATCGCCGAGCGGCTGCGGACCAGGACCACGGCCGAATGGGTCGAGGCGCTGAACCACGCCGGGGTGCCGTGCGGGCCGGTCTACCGGATGGATGAGGTGTTCGCCGACCCGCAGGTCGAGCACCTGGCCATGACCGAGCCGGTCGAGCATCCAGCGCTCGGACGGCTGGACATCCTGCGCAACGCGGTGCGGATGACCGACGGCCCGGTCACCGTCCGCACACCGAGTCCCGACATCGGCGCCGACACCGACGCAGTGCTCACCGAACTGGGCTATCCGCGCGAGGAGATCGACCGGCTCCGCGCGCAGGGAGTGATCTGAGAGGACCCGCATGACGTCACCGAATTCGCCCGCGCGGCACGAGACCGGCACCGACCGGCTGCTCGTCGACGTGGCCGACGCCGTCGCGGTCGTGACCCTCAACAACCCGGCCAAGCGCAACGCGCTGTCCAGCGACATGCGCGCCGCGCTGCCAGGTCTGCTGGAGGCACTCCAGGCTGATGCGGACGTCCGGGTCGTGGTCCTCACCGGCGCCGGGGACAAGGCCTTCGCCTCGGGCGCCGACATCTCCGAGTTCGCCGAGATGCGCACCTCCCCCGGCGCCCGCGCCGAGTACGACCGCGTGGCCGAGGCGCTCAACCGGTCCTGGGCCAGCCTGGACAAGCCGCTCATCGCCATGATCCGTGGCTTCTGCATCGGCGGCGGCCTGTTCACCGCGCTGCAGGCCGATATCCGCATCGCTTCCGATGACAGTCAGTTCGGTGTCCCGGCCGCCCGGCTCGGCCTCGGCCCCGGCTTCGCCAGCGTGAAAACCATGATGAACCTGATCGGCCCGGCCTGGACGTCGGAGATCCTGTTCTCCGCCCGGCGTTTCCCGGCGGCGGAAGCCCTCCAGATGGGCTTGGTCAACCGCGTCGTCCCGGCCGCCAGCCTGCGAGATCAGACAATGGGCCTGGCCCGGAGCATTGCTGGCAACGCGCCCCTCACCGTTGCCGCGTGCAAGGCGGCGATCCGCGAGGCAGACCGGTCCCCCGACCAGCGGGAAATGGCCCGGGTCAAGGCGATGATCGAGGCTTGCTTCCAGTCCGACGACTACCGCGAGGGCCAGCGCGCCTTTGCCGAAAAGCGCCCGCCCGAATTCACCGGGCGCTAAGTGGTCGCCGCCGTTAGTTCGTCGGGGGTGATCACGCTGCCAGGGCGTGGGGTTGGGTCTTGTCGTGGGCGTCGATGCGGCGGAGCAGGTCGTTGAGATCGTCACGGGTGAACTTCCAGTTGAACGGCCTGGCGATGGCGTTGTAGCGGGTCTCGAACGCGGCGAGGCGGTCGCGGATCTGCTCCAGGCTGGTGAAGTCGTTGGGGGTGAGGGCTTTGCGCTGGACGACGGAGAAGTAGATCTCGGCCTGGTCGAGCCAGGATGCGTGCCGGGGCAGGTGGATCAGGTGCGCGTTCGGCCAGGCCGTGGCCATCCGTTTGACCGAGGCCGCGCCGCGGTGGGAGGAGCCGTTGTCGACGATCCAGAACACCCGGCTGGCGCTGGCATACGGTTCGCTGGTCATCACCTGCTCGGCCAGCCGGGAGAAGGGGACGATCCCGGTCGTGTGCTCGCACCGGCCGGTGATCTGGCCGCGGTGGACGTCCCAGGCGGCCAGGTAGGCCAGCGCGCCACGGCGTTTGTACTCGTGCTCGACCCGCATCGCGCGGGCTTTGCCCGGGGGCAGGGTGGGGTGGCAGCGGCAGCGGGCCTGGATGGAGGTCTTCTCATCGGCGCAGATGACATAGTCGCCCTCGCCCAGGTGCTCGCCGTCCCAGATCCCCGCATACAAGTCGAGCACCGGGGCGGCTCTGGCGGCGAACTGCGGGTCGCGGAACCAGATCCAGGACCGGTGCTGCCAGGGTTTGAGAGCATCACCGGCCAGCCACCGGCGGATCGTGGACGCCGAGGCCGTGATCTGGCAGCGGGCGGCCAGCTCGCGGGCCAGTTCCGGGCAGCTCCACCGCGACAGCGGCACGCCGGTCTCGGCGGGCAGCGCGCACGCCAGCGCGACGGCCTCGGCCCGGTCAGCAGCGGTGAACACGCTCGGGCGCCCGCTGCGCGAGGCGTCCTTCAGCCCCGCCACCCGGGCGGCCGCGAACCGGCGGCGCCACTTGCGGACCGTGTCTGCATGCACGCCCTCGTGCGCGGCGATCGCGGCGTTGGTCATGCCGGCGGCCGCGGCCAGCACGATCCGCGCCCGCAGCCGGTCGCGGTATGCCCCGCGCACCGACCGGGCACGCGCCATTAACACGGCCTGTTCGCCATCGGACAGCACAATTTGGTACGGGCTCCTCATAAGCATCTGATCTTCGTACGCCCCAGGTGACAGCACACCGTGATCGAGATTCCCGCAGTCATCGGGGAGGATGGTCGCCGTGGCCACCTACCCGGACTCGACCAAGACGTCCCTGGAGCAGCGCCTGCGCGCCCGGGCCCGCGAACGCTGGCCCCAGATCACCAGTCTCCAGATCCGCCACCGCGGCACTTTCAGCTACATCGACGCAACCCTGGCCGACGCCACCACACTCAAGTTGTGCCGACTGCGCTACCTCGGCTCAGCCCACCAATGGCAATTCGCGATCTACCGCGCCAGCCACGACGACTACGACGAATCGCCGGTCTTCCCCACCGGCCTGCCCATCGGCACCTGCCAAGACGCCCTCGACACCGCCTGCGGCCTCTACCTCAACGACCCCACCGCCTGGACCTGACCCCCGACGAACTTACGGGCAGGACCACTAAGTGCACGCCACTGGAAGTTCGTCGGGGTTCGTGAACCCGGCCCACAGCAGAGCCTGACGGCGCTCAATCCCGGGCGTGCCGGCGGCCGCGGCGCCCTCTGTGCGCAATAGGTGTTGCTCTGACGACACCTGTTGCGCACAGTCGCGCCCTGGAGGGTGGACATGACCCCGACGAATTAACAGACGCGACCACTAAGTCCCCGCAGGCGCCGCAGGCTGATCCCGTATCCCAGACCGAAGAGCAGAACCAGGCCTACGGCGCCGAGAGCGATCTGGGCCGACTTACCGGGTGATGCCGAACCGTTCACGGCATGACGTCCGTTCTGTTCGATTACAGAGCGTCACAGTTATACCCGGACCGAATTACTTTAAGTAGTCGGGCAGCGGTCGGGCCGGTGGCCAGGCAGAGTCGGGCCGGTAGACACGCCGGGCCGTGACCACGCTAAGTGACGGCGCGCAGGATAAGCACGAGCAGCGCCAGGCTCAGCGCGATGCATACCACGCTTATCAGGGAGCCGAGGACCAGCTGGCCGACCTGGTAGCCGGCCCCAATGCCATCGACCCGGATGACCAGCGCGATTACCCCAATCCGGATCAGATTCCCGACGACCATCACCGCGGCCGCGGCGGTGATGGCCTTGGCGGCCCGGCGCACCGGAGGGTAGCGCGGGCGGATCAGGACCATCCCTAACCCGCAGAGCGGCGCGATCAGCAGCGCTGAGCTGCAGTCGGGTGTGATCATCAGGCCGAACCCATCGGGAGTCTTGGGCCCGAACCAGATGACCGGCGAATTGGCCACCGCGGCGGTGGGCGTGACGAGGTTGTATAGGTGCGCCGTGGCATCGGCTTCGAGGCCGCGGACCTGGTACTGCCAGACGATCAGCACGAGCGCGACCCCGGCGAGCACCCCGATCGCGGTGACCCGAACCATGAGTCCCGGTGGCTGACGGCCCGAGCCGTGCCTGCCTCGTGACCACGGAGACCGTCGCGGCCCGCGCGGCCTGGGCAATCTTGACGACCCCGACAGGTTCAGGTCGCGCTGCACAGCTTGCGGACTCCCAGGTGCGGTCAGCTGAGATTGTCACTCTAAGTAGGTGAACATGAGCGTAGAGCTATTACAAGGCCGCGGGCAACCACAACCGCCATTCGTGCCGGCCGGGCCGATCGATCCGGCCGACTGCGGGCAAGCGCCGGATCGTGGCCCCGGGCCAGCATCGTGACCTGGGCACATGACCGAGGTCTGGACAAGCTCAGGACGGGGGAGGTCAAGATTCCCGGTGACGACCTGTCGATTTCCTGGGTCGTTGTTCGTCTTAGTGCGTGACCATCCGGTAGTGACGAGGAGGAAGCGATGAAGTACGTCATGCTGATCTATCAAGGCGACGCGCTGGAGCGGCAGGCCGCGCTGCCCGAGGAGGAGCAGAAGCAGGTCTACGCCGGCTACCAAGGGATCAATCAGACGCCGGGAGTCACCTCCGGGCCGCCGCTGGGCCTGCCCGAGAACGCGACCACCGTGCGGGTCGAAGGCGGCAAGACCCTGACCACAGACGGCCCGTTCGTCGGGATGAAGGAGGCCGTCGGCGGGTTTTTCATCCTCGAGGCCGACGATCTCGACGCGGCCATCGAGGTGGCCGCCCGCGTCCCGGCAGCACGCTATGGTGGCGCGATCGAGATCCGCCCCTCGGAGGTGTATTGGTAGCAACGCCCGAACAGGTCTTCCGCGAGGAGTGGGGGCGCGTCCTTGCCACCCTGATCGGCTTCCTCGGCGACTTTGACCTCGCCGAGGAAGCCGCGCAGGAGGCGTTCGCGATGGCCGCCGACCGATGGCCACGTGACGGCGTCCCCAGTAACCCGCGCGCCTGGCTGATGCGGACGGCTCGGAACCGAGCGACAGATCGCATCCGCCGCGACCGGGCCCTCGCGGCCAAGTTCGGCTTGCTCGTCGCGGGCAACCCTGCTGAGGCGCCGATGAAGACCACGCCGTTTCCGGACGAGCGCCTGGAGCTCATCTTCACCTGCTGTCACCCAGCGCTCGCGGTCGAGGCGCAGGTTGCGCTCACCCTGCGCACTGTCGGCGGGCTCAGCACCGACGAGATCGCCCGTGCCTTCCTGGTACCGGAGCGCACGATGGCGCAGCGGCTGGTGCGGGCCAAGCGAAAGATCAAGGCGGCGGGGATCCCGTTCCGGGTGCCACCGGTTCACCTGCTCCGCGAGCGTCTCGACGCCGTTCTGGCCGTCGTTTACCTGATTTTCAATGAGGGCTACGGCGGTCGCGACGAGCTGGCGGCGGAGGCAATCTGGCTGGGGCGCGCGCTGGCCGAACTGCTCCCCGACGAGCCCGAGGTTCACGGGCTGCTGGCCATGATGCTCTTGCACGACTCCCGTCGCGAGGCGCGGTTCGGCGACGGCGAGCTCGTGCTGCTCGGCGATCAGGACCGGTCACGCTGGAACACCGAGCAGATCGCGGCCGGACGCGCCGAGCTTAACCGCGCGCTCGCCCGGCACGGCCGCGGGCCGTATGTCCTGCAGGCCGCCATCGCCTCGCTGCACGCCGAGGTGCCGTGCGACTGGACGCAGATCGCGGCGCTGTACGGCGAGCTCACCCGCGTGACCGGCTCGCCCGTCGTGGAGCTCAACCGCGCCATCGCCATCGCCGAGACCCAAGGCCCCGAGGCCGGCCTGCGCATCGTCGACCAGCTCGGTCTCGACGACTTCCGCTACCTGCATTCGACCAGGGCCGAGCTCTTGCGGCGTCTCGGGCGGACCGACGAGGCGCGTGACGCCTACAAACGGGCCAGACAACTCACCGACGACGGCGCCGAACGGCGCTTCCTCGAACGCCGGCTAACGGAACTCGCAGGCACGGCCGGCTCGGGCTAGGCCATTACTTCTGCCCCAGCTTGTCCGGTGATTGCCGGATAAAGCTGGGGCCTTGTTGTGCGGCGGTGACCGGTAGAAGCCAGAGGCTGATGGAGGGCTGCGGCGGCACGGGTGCTCCTGTCCGCGCTTGGGAGGCACCGGGAGGGCCATCGGGGGTGAGGCGATGCACCCTCGCCCGTTCCGCGCGTTCCATCCGTGCCGTCGCAGCCGTCACCCTGTCTACCTGTGGAAACTGACAGTTTCGTAACGACGAATAGGGCGAACAGGCTATAGCGACTGTGAGATCCGTCTCAGGGCGTACATCCTCTACCACCGGCTCACTGGTAATAGCGCCCCAGTCACGCCGATCTCCGGGCGAACCCGCCCTGCTTCCCTCCGGATCCTCCGAGCATCCAGCATTTCCTACCCGTGCGGGCGTTTCCTCACGCCCACCAGCGCCCATGCGTCCGCACCGGTGCGGTGACCATGGAGCCCCACGCCGGCCGGCCTCGGGTAACCGCCGCTGGGCCGGGGGCGAGCACAGACCAGGCCGAGGCGCGCATGGACCATGCCGGCGTGGGTAGGAGGCCACGCCATGCGTCGACCAATTCTGACCGGAGGTGGCTGATATGCCTCGGGGTTCCAGTCCGAAGCGCGAGCGGCAGTACGAGCACATCAAGCAGAGCGCCAAGCAGCGCGGTGAAAGCACCGGCCGGGCTGAGGAGATCGCGGCGCGCACGGTGAACAAGGAGCGCGCCCGGTCGGGAGAGGCGCGCACTGCCAGCCGCACCTCCACCAAGGACATGTCCTCATCCCGGCGTGGCGGACTGCGCTCGCATAGCGGGGCCGGCGGCCCGACCAGGGAGCAGCTCTACGCCGAGGCGCGGCGTCGCGGCGTGAAGGGCCGTTCGTCGATGACCAAGGCCCAGCTGGCCCGCGCGGTCGGTCGCTAACCGCGCACGCGAACCGGGTGCCGCCGGGCGGGTCCTCGAACAGCAGCGGTCCGGCTCCGCTGTCGGCGTAGCCCAGATGCACGGACTTGTCCGCGCGGAGGATTAGCCCCGCCACTATCAGCTCATACGCCCGACCAGTTCAGGGAACATCTGCTCGGACGCAAACCGGGGACAGCCTGCCACAGGCTCCTATACTCTATTACTTAGAGTAGTCGTTCAATTACTTAAAGTCATAAATCGCGGGGGGCGGTGAGCCATGCACGCGGGCATCGAGCGGCACCAAGCCGTCGCGCGAGCTGGCCTGGCTGGCCTGATCGCAGGACTGTGATGGATCACGCCAGCACCCCGCCGATGCGCAGGGACGTGCTCGGAATCGCCGTTGACGCGCTTACCATGGCTCAAGCCGTTGCCCGGTGCACCGATGCCGTCGAACACGGGCGTTACCTCTCAGTTGGCATGGTGAATGCGGCCAAGATGGTCGCGATGCACCGGGACGAGCAGTTGCGCCAGGCGGTGGCAGGCTGCAGCATGGTGCTCGCTGACGGCCAGTCGGTGGTGTGGGCCAGCAGACTGCTCGGCGCACCACTGCCAGAACGGGTAGCAGGTATCGACCTGTTCCATGAGCTGCTGCGGGAAGCGGCTGGCCGCGGCCACCGCGCGTACTTCCTCGGAGCACGGCCGGAGGTCCTGTCACGCATGCTGGCCCAGGCGAGCCGCAGATATCCCAGCCTTGTCATCGCGGGAGCCCAGGATGGATATTTCCCTGCGGCAGATGCCCCGGCTGTCACGGCAACCATCCGCAGGCTAAATCCCGACCTGCTGTTCCTGGGCATGTCATCACCGAAGAAGGAGCTGTTCCTGAGCCAGTGGGGCGCCAGCACCGGAGCCAACGTAATACATGGGGTGGGCGGGTCATTCGATATCCTCGCCGGAATTACGCGGCGGGCTCCGGCCTGCTTCCAGAGCCTTGGCCTGGAGTGGCTGTACCGAACCTGGCAGGAGCCAGCCCGCCTCGGCCGCAGGTACCTGACAACCAATGCCGCATTCATGGCGCTGGTCGCCCGCGAGTTGACCGGAAGAGCCGGCCGGAACGCCGGTCGAGGAAGTTCATCACCGTGAAAACCGCTATCACGGCCAGCATGAGCAGGCCGCCAAGCACCCGTTTCGGCGAACCTGGCTGGGCGACAGGAGTGTCATTCCCGACAAGCAGGGCCTGAATACGATCGCGTGCAGGCACGCGCGCCTTGGCCTGCATTGCGCTCAATCGCTGGCCTAGAAGCTGGAACACGAGAGTGAATGTACGCTTGACGTCCGCTGGACGCCGTGACACTGCGGTTAGCGTGGCACCTGGCTCGTAATAATTTGGATACTGCAAGCTGTAAGAATTGAACGGCGTGAAATCGAACGACCCCTCCCCCCCCTCATCGCGAATCTTGCTTTGCCACGGCGAAGTCATAAGCGTCTCTGCCATCATCACCTCTGTCGCGATGAGGGAAGAGAGATAAGAAGCGCTAGGGCGGGAGTCTGCGAGCGAGCCCTTAACAGTGAACATCACGGCTGCGCTCTCCGAGTACAGCGGGGGGGTGCGCCTGAGGCCGTACCCCACACCAGCGGCGATCATCAGCACTACCGTTACGGCCAGCAGATGCCGACGCATAAGCCCCGCGAGCTCGCGAAAGGTGACGCCACGCCTCATCGCGTCCTCCCGCCATTCCCGTCTCCGGCCTGCCCGGTTGAGCACGCAAGGAACAATACCCTTCACCAAACCTGGCTGGGCCTTAGTACAGCTACATTAGTTCTGTCTGTTTTTGCTGGTACATCGACGAAAATTGCGCTTATGCCTGACGAAGCCGGTCTCATCATTAGACTCCTCACCCGGCGGCCTCTCCCGCCGTATGATTACGCAGAGCGCTGTAAGCTGTAACGGCTGAATGGGTGGATATCTCTTAAATGGACAGAACTTTGACGCACCCGGGGCGGAAACGCTGGGCGGCGACCGGCGCACTACTCCTGCTGACCTTTGTCGGCGTGCTGCTCGCCCTAGTGGAGCTGCCGCCGACCTATCAGTCGCAGTCCTCGGTCGTATTGCTGGCATCACCGGCGGCGTCGAAACCCAACGGCGACAATCCTTACCTGAGCTTCAGCCCGTCGCTCACGCTCACCGCCGACGCTGTCAGCCGTGAGATCATGTCCTCCGCTATTGCTGGGCAGCTGGCCGCCCAAGGATTCCCCGATTCCTACAACGTTGAGCTCGCTACCTACACCACGGCCACCACGGGCTCGGTGCTGCAGATCACGGTGGACGGCACGGACAAGGCAGCCGTCGAGTTCACGCTGCACGGTGTGACCGGCGAGATCAGCACGATTCTGGCCAAGTTGCAGTCTGCCAGTCCGCCGGCGGACCGAATCCAGGCCGTGACGCTCTCCATGAGCAGCCAGCCCGCGCTCAGCCTCAGCCAGATGGCGCGGCTGCTCGCAGTGCTGATCGGCGTCGGGCTCGTGGCATCTTTCGGCGTGCCGTGGCTCGTGGAAGCTCAAATTGCCGGGCGGCGGCTCCAGCGCGCCGATGTGACAGCCGCGTTGGTACCGCCACCGACCGAACCGGTCGCAGATGTGTACCGGCCCGCCTCGCACCACGCCTCACGCAGCGATGTCCACAGCGATCCTAGCCGCTAGCTTCTGAAGTTTTGTGTCAGGTTTTCACGCGGCCCGGCCCAGTAAGGCATGCTGACGCAGGGTGGCGACCAGGTGTGCCATGCATCTCATATGCGGAGATCAATCAACGGTACGCTCCGCGCGCATCCTTGGACCTGGTACGGGAAACGGCAGGTTCCGACGCAGGCTGCGGACCCAAGCCTTCGGGCTGCCGCGACCGGGCCAGCCGCCACGCGGCTCCCACGCAGCCGAGCACGAGGAAGGTCAAGCCTGGCGCAATCACGAATGACAGCACGTCGAATGTGGAAAATGCCACGGCGGCGGCCGCGACCGAGGCGGCCAGGGATTGCAGCAGGTCCCGGGTACTGTCGTCGCTGACCGACCGGCGGGCGCTTCGGGCTCCGAACCAGCCGGTGAGAAACAACGCGAGCAGGGCGAGCAGCCCGACGACCCCGGTCTCGATGAGCGAGGTCAGGTACTGGTTGTCGATGAAGAAGTAGGTTTGCGGGAAGAAGGTCTGGAACCCCTGGCCAAGCCACGGATGCTGGGCCACGAACGGCACCGCCGATGAGTACGCCGCCGTCCGGGAAATGATGCTGTTGTCAGTTCCCACATTGCCGAGGAGCCCGCCGAAGCTACTCAGCACGCCCGGGTCGGCCAGCCAGCCCAGGACCGCGGCCGCGAGCACCAGGCCATAGGCACGGCCACGGTCGCGTTTCAGCCACGTAGGCAGCAGCACCGCCCCGATGACCAGCAGCCCGAGGATGGCGGAACGCGACACGGTCATTGGCAGCGCCGCCGCGACAACCGCCACCTGCGCCCACCGGCGGAGGCGTAGCGCAGGTGGCGCGAAGCGGGCCTGATGGAGAGCCAGCGGCAGGGCGATCAGCAGCACCGCGGTGAGTTCCAACGGCTGCGCCGCCGTCGCCGTCACCCGGGACAGGCCGTTGATGCTCATCAGGTCAGTGACCTGCTCATGCACTGACAAACCGGGAATCACGATGTACTTGGCCAAGTCCTGGCCGGTGGCGAACTCGACGCCACCAAGCGCCGCCATGGCCGTAGCGCCGGCGACGATCCGGCGAAGCAGAATCGCCAACCGGTCGGCGCGGTCGATCCCGTCGGCGGCCAACAGCGTAATCCCCAGCCACCCGGACAGCATGATCAGGCCCCGGTCGGCGCCGCTGAGTTCCTGAACGGGCATCGTCACGCGGTTGGCCGATATGTAGGTGGCCACAGTGGCGCAGGCAAACAGGATCGCGGCCAGCCTGACGGGCTGCCGCCCCGTCTGCAGCGGAACGGCGGGGTGGAAGCGCGCCAGCAGGTACCAGCACAACAAGAAGAAGGCGAATACATCCGCTGGCGGGCCCGCGGCGCCGAGCGGTCCGATCACCAGGGAGGAGGGGATGGCCATCAGCAGAATGAGATAACAGGTCAGCAACGTGACGGCATAGTTCTTGCGCGGCGGCGCGGCGTCATCGGCGCCCGGTTCATCCAGCAAGACCGCCGAACCGCGGGCATGCCTGGGCAACTGTTCATCCCCCCTGCTGAGTATCGGGTGTATCGGCATGTCTGTCCTGCGGCTAGCTCGGCATCCTCCGCCCGCAGCATCCGAGTTCCGGCGGTCGCCGAGACGGGCTGAGCAAGGCGGCCATGCCGGACGGTGATGCCGAGCGCCCCCGCACCAGCCAGGTCAGTTCCCTGGCCACAGCCAGCCAGTAGTAGCACCACGACGCGACCGCGCCGTGCCTGCGACGGTACAGCCGGACGCGGTTGACGATTTGCATGGCATGCGTGGCTGGGCTGCGGCCCGATTGCCCGCCGATGTGCACGGCGACCGCCCGCGGCTCGTACCGCGTCAGCCAGCCGAGGTCCCGCGCCCGCAACGCCAGATCCGTCTCTTCGGAGTAGAGGAAGAATGTCTCATCCCAGCCACCCAGCTCGTCATAGCACTTCCGTGACATCGCGAGCACCGCCCCTAATGCCCAGTCCACCGTGCACGCGCGGCTATATTCCGACCGCCTGGAGACGTATTCAGAGAAGATGGCCAGCCTGGTCCGGGTCAGTCCCAGCGCGCGCGGCAGGGTTGGCTCACGCCGAAGCGAGGATTCAAGTTCTCCCTGAAGGGAGCGCACCTGCGGCGCCACGATGCCCACATTCGGCTCGTTCAGGGCTTCGAGAAGCGGCGGTATAGAGTTCGGCTGCAGGCGGACATCGGGGTTCAGAACGAGAATTGCATCAGCCGACATAGCCTCGCGAACACCGCGGTTAATACCTGCGGCATATCCGACATTAGCGGAACGCACGACCCGGCATCCCTCCCGCGCCGCCACGAATTCAGCCGTGCCGTCAACCGAGCCGTTATCAACGACGATCACATCAGCTGCAAGTCCGTCTAGCGCACCCGGCAGGGAGTCGAAGAGTTCGCCAACAACATGAGCGCTGTTATAGGTGACGATAACAACAACGAGATCTGGCTGCATATCTGCAGCCTAGCCCACGACCGCACCGCGCCGACCAGCTATTCTTGCGACTTTGCACGAAATCACGGCGATGCTATAGCATACAGCATGTCGCTTCCGGTAGTGTTGCCAGACAGCATCTGACCTAAGCCGACGTAACCGGACCAGATGTTATATGACCAGACATTTCCTGGGCCGTTTAGGTCGAAGTAGACGGCCGGACCGTACTGCCCGCTTTGCGGGAAGTAAAGTCGGCTGAACTGGTTCTCCTCGATGACGATGTTCGAGGTAGAATTCCCGAGACTGGCACCGCCATAAATGACGTAGCCACCGCCGGCCAGCAGGTTATCCTCAATAGTCTTATTCGCCACCGTCTCCCCCGTGCCCGATGCGTCGAGAGAGATGGCATCGGTCTGGCCGAGCGAATTCAAGATCGTATTGTCTTTGATCATCAAGGGCTGTTCCGAGCCATCGTCGAAGATGCCATTCGTATGATCGCCTCCAACGTAGCCAGGGTTATGAATATAGTTGCCTTCCACCAGGCCGGTCGACACCGCTATGCCGGTCCTGAAGTCCGAGACATTGTCATCTTTGATCACCATCCCGGTTGAGTCCCCGTAGACATCCTTGATCGCGGTGCCCACCCGGCCTGCGCCAGCGTCCTGGCCGCTGATGGTGGAGTTCTCGATCGTCACCCCTTCGGTGTGGCTGAGGCTGATGCCGAAGTCGCCGCCGGTGACGACCTCGTCGGCATTGATGGTGACGTTGGAGGCGCTGATGTTGAGATTGCACGGGATAAAGAGCCCGGTCAGGTTGGCGCCATTGCCGCTGACCTCAACCCAGCCCTGCGGGTTGTAGGACCATCCCGGCCCGCTGGAAACCTGGCTGGGCACGGCCCTCAAGGCCGTCCCTGGCGGCACCCCTGTATCCGTCGTGTCCGGGAAGCCGCAGGATGCTGGGACCGTCACACAGTCCAGGGAGGCAGGAACGGATCCGCCGACCGATGCGTAATCCTGGCCGGAACCCGATAACACGACCGGCGCAATCGCCACGGCGGAGACAAGAACGACTCCGCGAAGGAGTTGATGCGCGTTCACCAGAACCTCGCTTCTGCCCGACGGCAAGCCCGACGTCCGCCGGGCGGGCATGCACGCCCTTCTGATTCCGGGCGGGCGCTGGCCAATGGCTACGGCATTGACTGCGTTACGTAGCAGCGAAGTTACCATAAGCGTGCGGTGAAAGGGGCCGGCGCCGCCAGTCCGCGGGTGCGGGCTGGTGGCGCCGGCTGGGTGGTGCTGCTGGGGCCCGGGGTGGTCATGGGGTGAAGGTCACGCCGGTGGTGTCCCAGAAGTTGTTTGACCAGGTGTTCCCCGATCCGGTGGTGCTGTAGTAGGCGTCCGGGCCGTACTGGCCGGAGGTGGAGTAGTACTGCCCGCCGAACCGGTTGCCGGTGATCACGATGTTGCTGGTGGTGTTGCTCAGGCTGTCGCCGCCGTAGATGGTGTAGCCGCCGCCGGCCAGGAAGTTGTTGGTGACGGTCTTGTTGGCCACGGTCTGGCCGCTGGCTGAGGCATCCAGCGAGATGGCGTCGGTCTGGCCGAGCGAGTTGAAGATCGTGTTGTCGTTGATCGTCAAAGGCTGGGTCGAGCCGGCGTCGAAGATCCCGTTGGTGTGGTCACCGGAGATGTATCCGGGGTTGTGGATGTAGTTGCCGGTGATCTGGCCGGTGGACAGGGCCACGGCGGTGCGGAAGTCGGAGATGTTGTTGCCCTGGACGTCGGTCCCGGTGGAGGTGCCGTAGACGTCGTCGATGGCGTAGCTGACGCGGCCGGTGGTGGCGTTCTGGCCGGCGATGGTGGAGTTCTCGATGGTGACGCCGCTGACGTTGTTGCCCAGGCTGACACCGAAGTCGCCGTTGGTCACGATCTCGTCGTCGTTAACGGTGACGTTGGATGCGGCGATGTTGAGCTGGTAGGGGATGTACAGGCCGGTCAGGTTGGCGCCGTTGCCGGTGACGTTGACGTACTGGTCGGTGGCGTTGTAGGCCCAGCCCGGGCCGCTGGAGACCTGGGTCGGGACGGTCAGCAGCTTGATGGTGGACGGAACCCCGGTGTTGGTGGCGTCGGGGTAGCCGCATGCACTGGGCGTGGCCGCGCAGTTGGTCTTAGTGGCGGCCAGGGCGGCGGTGGGCGCGAGCGCGCCCAGGGCCAGGGCCAGCCCGGCGAGGGTGGCCGCGGTGGCGGCGGTGGCGGCGGCCAGGGTGCGGGCGCGGCGGCGGGTGGACGGGGTCTTGGTAACCTGTGTGGCGGTCATGGCATTGTCCTTTCGTTTTTCGATTGCTGGTTCTTAATGCCATGACCAGTCTTTTAAAATTGGCAGCGCCGCCCCAGAGGCAATATCCCTGTTCTGACCGGGCCATTCTCCCGGTCTTTAAGGCCCGGTAATTCTGGCCCTAGTAAAACCCGGGAGAAAGGCCTAAGGAAAAAGGCCCGGGCCGGAAGACCCAGGCCATAAGACCCACCACGGCGACAGCCGCCGATCACACGCACAATCCGCAGGACATGCACATAGCCCGGCCTGGCGAGAACATGCCCGCCAGGCTGGGCGTCAGTGATGTGGGGCCCGGCTGCGGCTACTCCAGCCGTAACTGGTCATCAGCGACCGCGTGTGTGTTTACGCTGCTGTCGGCATCCAGGGCTGACCTTCGGTGAGCATGACGAGGACGCTGAAGAAGCGCATGCGATGCTTGGCGGCGGTCGGCAGGCAGCTCCGGATGGCACAGAACTGGCGGGCGCCAGTGAAGGTGCGCAGGCAGCCTGACACTTTCTGTTTCAGTTTGGCCATGCGGATGTCGCGTTCGGAGCCGTTATCGTCTGCCCCTGATCTGCCAGTCCGCGGTGAACCGCAGGTAGTCGTCCTGGCGGTCGATCTCTTGGCCGGTTCCGGCTGCATGCGCCCACGAATCCGCGGACGCGGCCGCTGGTTTTGGGCGGTTGATACTAGCCATGCGCCGATGTTCTGGTTCCCGAGGGACTGACCGCGAGGATTCATCTGGCCGGTGTCGACCACTACGCCTGCGGATCGTGAACTGTTCTTCGGCCAAAGCGCAGCGAACCGGGTCCATGTCATGGAGGCCGACTGGCTGGGGCGCATGCAGGCCTGCCGTCTTTATGCCTGCCGGCTGCCAGCTGAGGCGTTCCGGCCGCATGAGGTGGGTGGCTACTGGGTTGCCGGCGAGCAGGTGGAAGCGGCCGGGCAGGTGGTCCTTGACGATTCTGGCGGCGGGTCGTGAACGCGACCGTCGAGATCAGCGGGTCCCGGTTGCGGAACGCCGCTCCTCATCCTGACCTTTTGGGTAGCGCCCCCGGAGATCGTGATCAGGGGTGTGGCGGTGCTGGATGGTAACGGCCACCGGGCCGGCGGTTATCCGAGCGCCATCTGAACCGCCCCGACGACCTGCTCCTGCTGGCCGACGGTGATCTCTGCGAACAGCGGCAGGCTCAGCAACTCGGGAGCGGTCCGCTCGGCAACCGTCAGGGCGCCGCCGATACGGGCCAGGCCGACCCGGGCGAGACCAGCGAACGCCGGAGTGAGATGAATAGGCGTCGGGTAGTGGATGCCGGCCAGGATGCCAGCGGCCCGGAGTTCCTTGAGCACCCGGTCTCGCTCCGGTACCCGGACCACGTACAAATGCCACACATGCTCGTTGCCGTCCAGGGTGCGCGGCCGGATGACACGATCAACCCCGGACAATAGGACGTCGTAGCGGGCCGCCGCATCCCTCCGGGCCGCATTCCAGCCCGCCAGGCGGCGCAGCTTGGCCGACAGCACGACGGCCTGCAATGTGTCCATCCGGCTGTTGAGCCCGGGCAGGTCATGTTCGTACTTCCGCGCCGAGCCATGGTCGCGGATCATCCGCGCCCGCCGCGCTACGTCGTCGGAACCGGTCAGCACCGCCCCGGCATCGCCGTAGGCACCCAGGTTCTTGCCGGGGTAGAAGCTGGTGGCCGCGGCGTGGCCGCCAGCGCCCGCGCCCAGGTCACCCCGCCGGGCGCCGTGGGCCTGAGCCGCGTCTTCCACCACCCAGGCACCGATCCCGTCGGCCAGCGGCAGCAGCCGCTCGACCGGCGCAGCCTGACCGTAGAGGTGCACCGGGATGATGGCCCGGGTGCGCGCCGTCACGGCGGCCTCGACGGCATCGGTGTCGATCAGGTACGTGTCGTCGTCCACGCAATCCACCAGGACCGGCACGGCTCCGGTCCGGCTCACAGCCTCGGCGGTGGCGATGAAGGTATTGGCCGGCAGGATGCACTCGTCCCCCGGGCCCACACCGAGGGCACGCAGAGCGATCTCAATTGCGTCGGTGCCGTTGGCCACGCCGACACAATGCCGCGACGTGGTAAACGTGGCGTACTCGGCCTCGAAGGCCGCCACCTCCGGGCCGCCGATGAAGGCGGTCCGGGCCAGCACGTTCCGCCATCCCGTGGCCACTTCCCTGGCCACGGCGGCATGCTGTGCGGCCAGGTCCACGAGCGGAATCACGGTCACCTGGCGTCCCTTCCGGGCCGGGCTCCGGCCACCATGTTGAAATCATCGACGATGATGTTCCCCCGCCACCGCTGCCATTTCCTGACCGCCTTATGCCGGGACAATCCGATCCCCGTCCGCGCGATGTCGGCGGCCAGGCTTGGCGCAGACGCCCGCGCGGACGCCCGCGCGGCCGCGACATAGACCTCCTCCTGCGTGGCGGCGGCGCGCTCCAGGCTGAATCTATCCACCACCAGATCCCGGCCGTACTTGCCCAGGCGAGGCCAGCTGTCGGGCGCTTCGAGCAGGCCACTGAGGATGGTCGCCAGCCGGGCTGCTCCCGCGGCCCGCTCGTCCCCCTCGGCACCGAGGCCGTACCACCCCCGGCGCATGAGCTGTGGCGCGGAGTCCGGCGTGAACAGCTCCCAGAACCCCTGCTCGCCTTGCACCACCAGCGGCTTGGCAAACGCCAGAGCACGAATGGCCGAGCCGCCCATGCCGAGCGCCACGTCGGCCGCTGCGTAGGCCGGCCGTGGGTCGTCCAGCTGCCCGGCGAGAGCCACCACCCGGTAACCGGCGCGGGCGTTCGCGGCCGCAGCCGCCTGCTCGACCAGCGGGCGAGATGGCCCGTCGCCAACCACGGCCAGCCGCACCGGCGTGCCGGAACTGGCCAGCTGGCCGACGGCGTCACAGGCGGACAGCAATCCTTCCAGCTTCAGGACCGGCGTCAGCCGACTGACCACAACTACTAGCGGCACCGAATCCTCGAAGCCAAGGTCCGGCCGGAACGTGCCCGGATCGAAGCCGGGCGCGTCAGCATGCACGTCGACCGGCATTTCCAGGACCGTTACCAGGCCATGCCCGGCGTTTTCAGCACGCAGCCTAATCTGATCCGTGCACACGACCAGCGGCATGGTCCGCGGCAGGAACGGGGCCACCGTCATGGACATGACGGTGCATACCGCGGGCAGGCCCAGCCGCAGCCGCGGACCGGCGAATGACTCCACCGCAGGCGGCCACTCGTAGCCGTGCACCACATCAATCTGGTGCTGCCTGGCCAGCCGCGTCAGCTGCGATGCGGCATGCCTGGAAGGACGGCGCACCGCACGCGGGTCCAGCAGCACGTGAGGAAGTTCGTGACGGTGCACAATCTCGACGAGCGGGCCCGGACGGCTCACCACAAGTATCTCATGGCCACGATTCCTGGTGGCCGCGGCAATCTTGATCGCGTGGAGCTGGGACCCGCCGATCTCCGTCGCATGCGGATAGACGAGCACCTTCATGGCTGGCTCCCTTCTGTCGGCCGGATCCGCTGCAGCTGGCGAGCGCGCCGCTCCTCCCGGTAGGGCGGCCCGCCCATGGCATGGCGCCCCCGGGGCTCGAACGCGGGATCCCAGCTCATCCACGCGACGGTGTCCCAGTACACCGGCAGCGGCCCAGTGAAGTCGTGGAACGTCGGCAGCGAGATGAGCGCATCCCAGGGCAGCGAAAGCTCGCTTTCCTGGCGCGGTACGCGGGGCCCGGGTGAGAGGCCGGCCACCGCGGCCCGGCCAGCAGCACTGCGCCCGGTGGCCGCGGCGGCTCCCGAGAGCTCGACGGCGGGCCGCTGGCCGAGATCGGCCCGCAGCGCGGCCAGCGAGGGCCACATCCAGTAGCCGAGAAGGCCGATTGCGCACAGGCCAAAACCACTGCTGACAGAAATCGCCTCCAGGTCAACACGGATGACCCGGGCCGCCACCGCTGCAGCCGCGCCCGCCCCGGCTGCGGCCACGAGCGGGAGCCAGAGCCTGGCGGCCAGGGACCGGCGCCGGATGCCGACCCGGCTCAGCTCGTACAGGTACCAGGGCAAGACCACGCACCCGGCCACGGCGACCTCCGCTATGCCAGCGCCTGAGATCCCATCGGCCCACGCTCCAGCGACCAGTGCTGGGACGAGCGCCCCAAGCCACGCAATCTGGACGGTGAACACGACGCGGGCCCTGGCCAGCACGACGAAGAAGTCGTAGACGAGTTCGTAAAGGATGCGCAGCGCACCTAGGACCGCCAGCCAGACCAGGGCCCGGGCCGCAGGGACCCAGGCCGCGCCGTACACGAATCCGAGCAGGGGCACGGCCGCTCCGCCCATCACCAGGCAGACGGGCAGCGCCACCGATCCAAGTAACCCGGCAACGGACAGGAACCCGGCTCGCATGGCGGGCCGGTCCTGTTGCAGCCGCGAAAACACCGCGGGCGCGACATTCCGGACCGGCAGCGAGAACATAGTGACCGGCCAGCCGGCCAGATTGAGGGCCAGGGCGTAGTAGCCGAGAGCCGTCGTTCCGAGCATGTGCCCAACGACAACCTGGTCCACGTTGGTGACGGCGAACACAACTATGCTCGCCGCGGCGAGCGGGAGCCCGAACCGGCACAGGGCACGGGCCTTGGCCGGATCGAAGCCGAAGCGCACCGGCTTCGGCGACAAGACCAAGAACAGCACGGCGGAAGCGAAGGCACCGACCATCCGGCCGATTGCAAGGCTCATCGCCCCGTAGCCGCCCAAGGCTAGGCCGATGGATACGGCCGCGCCAAGCCAGCAGTTGACCTGATCCGCGATCATCTTGCGTTCCTGGCAGAAGTACCGCTCCATGAAGGCAGCCGGAGACGTGGTGATGCCGTCCACGATCACGTTGAGGGCAAGAACCCGGATCACCCCGGTCGCCGCCGGGGCACCCATCGCCGATGCGAAGGCGGGCGCGCCCAGGTAGCAGCCGGCGTACGTGAGCAGGCTGGACAACAGCGACAGCGTGGCCACGGTCGGGGCGATCTGGGTGGGCTCGCCTTCCCAGCGCACGATGGCCAGGCCGACGTCGAGGTCGTTGAAGCTGAGCACCGCCATCAGCGCGACCAGTGCGACCGCGTAAGTGCCGAACGCATGCGGGCCGAGGATCCGGGCGAGCACGATCCCGATAGGCAGCACACCGAACCGGGCGGCCGCATTGCTGGCGAAGCTCCAGCCAAGTGCCCGGGACGCCAGGCCCGCCAGGGAACCCTCCTCACCCAGCGACCGCCTCATGCGCCGCTCATCTGGCGATCTTGGCTGCGCGCCCCGGAGCCTGGCGGCCGACGCCGCTGGCGGTGCGGATGACAGACACGATGAGGTCCTGTTCCGATTCGGTCATGTCGTGGAACAGGGGCAGGATCAGCGATGAGGAAGAGAGCCGTTCGGTGACCGGGAGCGGCGGGCACGGGTGCTTCGCGTAGGCCGGCTCGGTATGAGCGGCCATGATGCCGCGCCGGGCGGAAACACTCTTAGCGGCCAGCATGAACAGCAGCTCATCCCGGCCTGCCGGGAAGTCGTCGGGCAGCAACACCCAGAACGACTGGTAGTTGGTGGTGCCGTAATCCGGGTCCCGGGCAGTGATCAGGCCGGGGATACCGGCCAGCAGCGCATGGTAGCGCCGCGCCAGCTCCCGCCGCCGAGCCACGAGGCGGGCCAGCTTGCCGAGCTGGACCAGGCCGATCGCGGCCTGCACATCGGTCATCCGGTAGTTGAACCCGGTCTCGAGATAGCGCTCGACCACCGGTTGGCGGCTGGCGTGGCGCTGCGTCGCGCTGACGTCCATGCCATGCTCGCGCAGCCGCCGGAGACGGGCCGCCATCTCGCCGTCGCCGGTGACGACCATGCCTCCCTCGCCTGTGGTCAGGAGCTTGCGCGGATGGAAGGAGAAGGCCGCAAGTTCGGCGCCGGCGCCGACGGGCCGACCGCGGTAGGTCGAGCCCGCCGCGCATGCGGCGTCCTCGATGACCGCGATGCCGCGCGGCTCACACAGCGCCTGCAGGCCGGCCAGGTCGGCCGGGAGGCCCGCCTGGTCAACCAGGATGACGGCCCTGGTCCGGCTGGTGAGCTGCGGCTGGACCGTCGCCGGGGTCAGGTTCTGCGTCGCACAATCGACGTCGGCGAAGACCGGCTGCGCGCCAACGTACCGGGCGGCGTTGGCGGTGGCGATGAACGACAGTGACGGAACGACGACCTCGTGACCGGGCCCAATTCCCGCCGCTACCAGCGCCAGATGCAGTCCGGCCGTGCAGGAGGATAGCGCGACCGCATGCCTGGCGCCGACCGCGGCGGCAAAGGCCTCCTCGAACTCGGCGACCCGTGGGCCCTGCGCCACCCAGCCGGAGGTGATCGCCGCCGCCGCCGCTGCCGCCTCTTCTGCCCCAATCCAGGGCCGCATCACGGGAATCGTCATGGGGCCGCCATCTGGCGCTCCGCCCGCCACCACGACACCAGCCGCTCCAGGCCCTCCTCCAGGCCCACCTCGGCCTTCCACCCCAGGCCCGTGGCGGCGGCAGCGACGTCGGCCAGCCGCCTGGTCACCGCGTTCACGCCGCGCGGCGGGCCGAATTCCGGTTCCAGGTCACTGCCCATGACCCGGAGCAGCGCCTGGGCGAGTTCCGCCAGGCTGGTCTCGGTTCCGCTGCCGATGTTGAAGACCTCGTCGCTAGCGTCGGCGACGGCGGCGAGCAGATTGGCCCGGGCGATGTCCTCGGTGAAGACGAAGTCCATGGTCTGCGAGCCATCACCCAGAATGAGCGGCGGCCGGCCGGCTGCTATCAGCTCCATCCACCTGATCAGGACCTCGGTGTACAGGCCATGAGTGTCCATCCGCGGCCCGTACACATTGAAGTAGCGCAACACCACGTAGTCGAGGCCCCGCATCGCGTGAAAACTGCAGAGCAGACCCTCGTTGAACACCTTGGCCGCGCCGTAGAGGGTGTCGTTCGCATACGGGTGGTGGCTCTCCGGTGTGGGGAACTTCGCGGCGAGGCCGTACACAGATGCCGACGACGCGGCGACCAGCTTGCGCACACCAGCCTCGGCAGCGGCCTCAACGACTTCGTAGGTGCCGTCCACCAGCACCTGCAGGGCGAGCCTCGGCTCGGCGGCGCACTGTGTGATCCTGATCGCGGCCTGGTGGAACACCAGGTCCGTGCCGGTCATAAGCGCGGTTACCAGCTGCCGGTCACGGATGTCGCCCTCGACGAGCGTTGCTCTGCCGGAGGTCAGCGCGGCGGCGAGGTTCTCCCGGCGGCCCCGGACGAGGTTGTCGAGCACCGTCACTTCGGCTGCCCCGGCGGCTACCAGCTGATCCACGATGGCTGAGCCAATCGTGCCTGCGCCGCCAGTGACCAGACAGCGCTGTCCCTTGATCACTTGTCGTCTCCTGTCCTCAGCAAGACTCTCGCGCCATTGCGTCCGGCACTCTGCGTCGCAGCTTCCAGCAGTGCTAGAACACGCAGGCCGCTCGTGCCGTCGGTGAGCGGACGCCGCTGCGCCGTGATCGAGTCGGCGAACTCCGCCATGACCGACAGCAGGGCCTCGCGCTCGGGCAGGGCGGGGACCCGTATATCACCGATCCGGTAGGAGATCAGCGCCTGCCTGCGTTCCTCCGTACCGAGCGACCCGGCCGGAAGACGGTCAACGCCACGGTCGTGCAGAGCCAGGCGCGCGGCGGGGTTCATGTCATCCCAGACGATGGTCTGCTTCGAGCCGCCGAAGACCGTGGTCCGGATCTTGGTCGGGCTCAGCCAGTTCACGTGGAGATGGGCGAGCGCTCCGCTGGACATCCAGACCGACAGGTAGCCCAGGCAAGCCCGGCCGGCCTTGATGGGGTCGGCGGTCTGCGCGGAGACCGCAACCGGGACGACGTGGTCCGGCAGGACGAAGTCCAGGACCGACAGGTCATGCGGCGCGAGGTCCCACAGCACGTCTACATCCGGCTGGATGAGCCCGAGGTTTATCCGGACCGAGTCGATGAACTGGATTTCACCGATCCCGCCCCCCCGGATGATCTCCCTGACCCGGCGGACAGCGGGGGTGTAGCAGTAGGTGTGATCGCACATCAGGACGAGCTGCGCTTCGTGCGCCAGCGCGACCAGCTTGGCGGCCTCGGCTGTGGAGGCGGTCAGCGGCTTCTCGACCAGCACATGCTTGCCCGCCGAGAGTGCCGCGCTCACCAGCTCGAAGTGCGTGGCCGCTGGCGTCGCAATCGCGACCGCGGCCACCTCCCGGTCGTCAAGTACGGTGTCAAAGGCGGACGTCGGCTGCGCGGTCGTCTGCTCGCCGAGTACCGTGCGGGCCCGCTCCAGGTTCAGGTCGCAGAGCCATTTCAGCCGAAAACCCGGGGTGGCGAGGGCCGTCCGGACCAAATTCGGTCCCCAGTAGCCGGCACCTACCACGGCCAGGCCAATGGGCGGCGGTTTAGTGCGCTTTCTGATAACAGCCTCCTCCCGCGATTTCCTGAGGCGCCAGTCGTATAGACATCCAAACATTATGGCGTGGCAGTATCCTCGGCTTCGATTACGCTGGACCACAGATTAGGGATGCATTCCATTCACTACGGCCAGGATATTAGCGCGCTTCGTGCGGGCTGTCGCGCCCATGCAATAAGAATCGCTGCGCGGCGTGGTCTTCTAATCGTCACTCACGGGCCACACGAGCAGATACATGCCATTTGCGCTCACCTGCTCACCAGCCGCTCTTCAGGGACCACACTATGACGCGGCCGACAGCATCCTCTTCGGCAGCCAGGTTCGCAAATCCTCCCCAATTGACGCCACATGGTCGGCAACACGATATCCGTTCATGCCAAATTCAGGTCCGCCACAGGAGGCCGTCGGCCATAATGCTCCGGTGTGACGACCATCATCATTCCTGCGCACAACGAGGGGCCGGTTATTGGCCGCCTGCTCCAGCAGCTCGTACCCGGTGCTTCGACCGAGAAGGTCATTGTCGTCGCGAACGGCTGCACCGATAACACGGCCGAGGTGGCGGCCTCGTTCGGGCCGCGAGTCCAGGTGCTGTCCATTTCTGTCGCCTCCAAGCACGCGGCGCTCGCGGCAGGCGGCCAGGCCGCGACTGAGCCGCCCTGCATCTATGTCGACGCGGACGTCGAACTGCGGGCGCAGGATGTCCAGGCTCTGGTAGCGGCGCTGCATCAGCCGGGGATCCTGGCCGCGGCTCCGGAACTGGTACTGGACCAGACCGGGGCGCCCTGGTCGGTCCGCTGGTACTACGACGTATGGGCGCGGCTCCCGGAGGTTCGGCGTGGGCTCTTCGGCCGGGGCGTCATCGCCGTGACCCAGCAGGGCCAGGAGCGGGTGGCCGGTCTGCCGCCGCTGCTCGGGGACGACCTCGCGGCGTCGCTCTCGTTCGCTCCGCACGAGCGGTGCATCGTGCCTGATGCCCGCGCCATCGTTCACGTGCCGCGGACCTTCCCCGACCTGCTGCGCCGACGCGTCCGTGTCGCGGTCGGCGGGGCCCAGATGCAGCGGCTGACACAGATACCGGGCCGTGCTGCCCGGACGCGGGTATCTGACCTGGTCACGATCGTCCGCAGCGAGCCGCGCGTCGCGCCTCGGGTGGCATTCTTCCTGTCCGTGGCCGTACTCGCCCGGCTGAGGGCCAGCCGGGCCGTCGCGCGGGGCGACTTCACGACGTGGCTGCGAGACGAGAGCAGCCGCCGCGGCACCGCCACGGGCACCACGGCCGCGGGCCGCAGCCCGGGCGGGGGACAGCAGGCTGGGTGCCCATGATCCCGATTGCGCCGGGTCAGTGGGATGACCTCATCGTGCTCTGCGCCGCGAACAACCTTGACGGGATGAAGGTCGCCGATTTGCACCTGGCCGAGCATCTTTCCCGGCTGGCTCCGGTGCTCTACGTGGATCCGCCGATGTCGCATCTCACGCCGAGGAAGCATCCCGAAACAGCCCAGGCACTGCGAGGCCGGCGGCTGCGGCTGCAGCAGCCCGGGCTCGCGCGGCTCACGCCGGTGGTCCAGCCCTTCCCATCCCGGCCCGGCCTGACCGGGATGAGCTGCGCCCTCATCCGCCGCTACCTCCGCAGGGCAACAGCCAGGCTGGGCGGCCGCGTCACGGCGGTCATCTCTGCCTGGCCGCAGTATCCGGTCTTCGGCAGCTGCGGCGAACGGGTCAGCGTTTACTGGGCACAAGACGACTTCGTCGGAGGTGCCGCCCTGCTCGGCTTGAACGTGGGGCTCCTGGATCGGCAGGAACGCCGCGTGGCTGCCGACGCCGACCTTGTCGTGGCCGCCAACCCGGTCGTGGCCACCGCCTGGCGCAACCGTGGCCGAAGGCCGCTGCTCATTCCCTTCGGTGCCGACATCGATGCCTACCGTGATATCGAGCGTGCCGCCCGACCCGCCGATGCGGATTTGCCTGGCCCGGTGGCCGGCCTCGTTGGCCGCCTGAACGACCGCACGGACCTGCGCCTGCTGGAGGCCGTCGCGGACCGGGGCCGGTCACTCCTCCTCGTCGGGCCCAAGGATCGGGCCTTCGAGCCAGCCCGGTTCGCTGCCCTGCAGCGGCGGCGCAATGTCCGCTGGGTCGGCCCGAAGGATTTCGGCGCGCTGCCGGGGTATCTGCAGGTGATAGACGTTGGCCTGGTGCCTTACCTGGACAGTCCGTTCAACCGCGCCAGCTTCCCGCTGAAGGCGCTCGAGTACCTGGCCGCGGGCCGGGCGGTCGTGAGCACCGACCTGCCGGCCACGCGCTGGCTGGCGACCGACCTGATCAGCATGGCGGCTGGGCCGGAGTCCTTCGCCGATCAGGTCGACCGCATGCTGGCCGAGCCCAGGACGCCCGCGATCCTGGCCAGCCGCCAGGAGTTCGCGGCCCGGCACAGCTGGGCCCGCCGGGCCGCGGATATCTACGATGCCGTCACCCGCAGCGTGCAAGCGAAGCCTCAGGAGCCTCGGCTCAGTCGCGCTGCTCCTCCGTGAGCTTCGTGACGAAGGCCGCGGCCTGGGCACGCCGCTCCAGGCCGAGCTTCGCGAGCACGGACGACACGTAGTTCTTGGCGGTCTTCTCGGCCAGGAACATACGCTCGGCGATCTGCCGGTTGGTTAGCCCTTCCCCGATCAGCTCCAGAACACGCTTTTCCTGCTTGGATAGCGCTGATGTGGGATCGACAATAGCCATCTGCTCCCGCAGTCGCTTCATGACGCGCTGCGTGGCGTGCGCATCGAGCGTCGACTGGCCGGCGGCTACCGTGCGTACCGCGCCGACCAGATCGGAGGCACACGCCTGCTTCAGCACATACCCGGCGGCTCCAGCCATGATCGCCCCGAGGAGGGCCCGGTCGTCCTCGTATGAAGTGAGGATCAGGCAGGCCGTCTCGGGAAGGGTGGAACGAATCTCACGGCAGACCGACACGCCATCGCCGTCGGGCAACCGTACGTCGAGCACCGCCACATCGGGGTGCAGCGCCGGCAGAGTGGCCAGCGCAGAGGCTGCCGTCCCGGCTTCGCCTACCACCTCGATGTCCGGTTCAAGGGTGAGCAGGTTCTTCAGGCCGCGCCGGACGATCTCGTGGTCGTCCAGGAGGAAAACGCTGATCCGCCGTTGAGCGCCGCTGGTTTCCTCGGCATCGCTCTCACTCATCTCGGACCCCCTTGGAGTCACCTGGCCGTCGCCCGCGCAGAGCGCAAATGGCAGCCCATGCCCTCGCTGAACCTGGATGCGCGGTCCTCCGCCGTCGTGCATCATCACCAGCGAGCTGTCAATTTCATGTTACTGTCCGTAGTACCCTTCCTCTGAACGGTAACTGACGTGACTCACCGGATTCTGGTCGTCGATGACGCTCATGAGGTGCGCGTGCTAATCCGCCGGGTGCTGGAGGCAGGCGGGTACGAGGTAGATGTGGCGGCCACGCTGACAGAGGCCCGCTCGATGAGCCCAGGCAGCTATGACGCGGTGATTGTCGACGCTCATATCGGCACCGAGCGGGGCATCGACCTGGTGGCCGAATTGCAGGCGCAGGACCCGGCGGCGGCCAGGAAGTGCCTGATGGTCACCGGTGGAACACGCGACATGATCCCTCCAGGGGTCGCGTACCTGGCTAAGCCATTTAAGCCAGACCAGCTGCGGGGCGCCGTGCGCGGGCTGCATGGGCCGGCCATCAGGGCTGATGAGCAGCCAGCGGGACTCATCACTGCTGACCCTGCCGTTTTCACCCCGGCGCCGGGCCCGCCGGACAACAGTCGGCTGGCCGCCGCCCGATCCGAGGTCTGCGAGCTGCTGGGCATCACCCGAAGCCTGCGCCGGCGGGAACGCCACGCGTTAGCCGACTTCTTGCACGACGAGCCGATACAGGAAATCACTGCGGCCATCCTGGAACTGCACCTGATGCGCCGCTCGGCGACTTTCGGCCAAGGCCAAGCCCTGGACTCGGCGCTGCAGCGGCTGGATGCGGCGAGTGGGTCGCTGCGCCGGCTGGTAGAGACGGACTCGCCGCTAGCGCGGCCGGCAACCGGGCTTGCCGCTGCCCTGCGCGGGCAGACCGGCTGGCTTCTGGCCGCGCCGATCACGGTCGGCACCAGTCAGCCAGCCCTGGGCGGACCCGAGACTCTGTTCATCGCCGACGTCGTGGAGCTGGTGCTGCTGGCGCTGGTGCCGGTTGGCCTGCAGGCGCTGGCCCACGTCACCACGCGGGCCGATGAATCTATGATCCGGATCGAGCTGACCGTAACACCTGCTGCCGAAGATGAAGCGATTAGCGGACCTGATGCCACTCAGACCGCATTGAACAGGCTGGCCTTTGCGCTAGGGGCCGATGTGGACTCCGAACTATGCGAGCGACAGTGGCGGGTAAGGCTCGCCCTGGCCCGGCCCTCAGGAGCTTGCTGAGTGGGGCAGAGCTCGGCCGCGAATGTCTAGAGGATTAAGAAACCCATAACCCACTCGCTTCACGAGGCACGGTCCCTTAGTAATTAAGACGTCTAGATAACTAATAGGCTAGAGGATAAACGGCCAACAGCGAAATTAGTTGTGCGAGAATAGCGCTTCGGCTTCCTCGGGACTGTTACTGTAAATCAGCGCCGGATAGGCACCCCGCCTGCCATCGGACGCCGTACTGCCGGGCCCGCAGATACGTTGTTTCTATCCATATAAACCGGACATCCTACGGACTGGCTGCGCGGCTGGTTTAAAAACCAGTCGGCTGACGACGTGCGCCATTACCGCGTGAGCACTAAGCCAACCGTGGATTGCGTGCGGCCTATCTAGCGGGGGAACCGGGTGGCTAGTAACTCTGTTATTACTGAACGTGGCGACATCCCGATCCGTTCGATCGTGCCTGGCAGCACAGTGTGGGTGAGCGGCTACCTGCGCCGGGCCGCGGTCGCCGACTGCGTTTGTGCCCTGCTGGCCGGGACGCTGGCGTCCCAGGTCCGCTTCGCGGGTGAGCCGCGCCTGCCGGGCGCCTACCTGGCCTTAACGAGTGCACTGCCGCTGCTGTGGTGGATATCGGTAAAGCTGGCCGGCGGTTACGACCCCCGCTTCATCGGGCTCGGCTCGGACGAGTTCCGTCGGATCCTGAACGCGGCCGTCAGCCTCACCGCTGCCGTCGCGGTCGCCTCCTACGCCGCGAAGCTGAACCTCGCCCGTGGCTACATTGCGCTCGCTTTCCCGGCTACGGCCGGTCTCGATCTGACCGTGCGGTACGTCCTCCGAAAGCACCTGCACCAGCGGCGCCGCCGGGGTGCGTGCACCCACCGGGTCGTCGCAGTGGGCCATGCGGCCGCCGTCGCCGAGCTGATCACCACGCTGCGCCGGGACTTCTACCACGGCCTGTCGGTGGTCGGAGCCTGCGTGGCGGGCATAACGCCGCCCGACCGCATCGAGGGTGTCCCGGTGGCCGGAAATCTGGACAGTGTCACGGGCGCGGTGAGCCAGATGGGCGCGGATACCGTGGCCGTGCTGACCTGTCCTGAGATCGACAGCATCCGCCTGCGGGAACTGGCCTGGGAACTGGAGAAGACGGGCACTGGCCTGTACGTCGCCCCGGCCCTGCTCGATGTGGCAGGCCCGCGGACCACTATCAGGCCGGTCGCCGGCCTGCCCCTGCTGCACCTGGATCATCCGGAACTAGCCGGGGGCAAGCAGATCGCCAAGAGTCTGTTCGACAAGGTATCGGCGCTGCTGGCCCTGATCCTCCTCGCGCCCCTCCTCGCGGCCATAGCCGTGGCCGTCAGGCGTGCAGACCGGGGGCCCGCTCTCTTCCGGCAGACCAGGGTTGGCAAGGACGGGCGGACCTTCACCCTTTATAAGTTCCGGACCATGGTTGTCGACGCGGAGCAGCAGAAAGCCCTGCTCACAGGGCAAAACGAAGCGGATGGCGCACTGTTCAAGATCCGCAAGGATCCCCGGGTCACCCGGACCGGATTGTGGCTGCGCCGCTGGTCGCTGGACGAGCTTCCGCAGCTGTTCAATGTGCTCCGGGGTGACATGTCCCTGGTCGGGCCCAGGCCGGCCTTGCCGGAAGAAGCGGCGCGCCATGGCGATCACATGCGGCGCAGGCTCGTGGTGAAGCCGGGCATCACCGGCCTCTGGCAGGTCAACGGGCGGTCCGACCTGGCCTGGGAGGAGGCGGTCAGGCTGGACGTCCGTTACGTCGACAACTGGTCGCTCGTCCTCGATCTCCAGATCCTGTGGAAGACACGGTCAGCGGTCACGCACGGGTCTGGGGCCTATTAGGCATGTGGATTCTCCAGCGTCAGGAGGCGAAGGTGCCAGGCTCGCTCATCCGCCGGACAGTCAGTACCGCTCGTGCGGTTAGGGCAGTAGTTGCCCACCCGCCCTATGCCACACCCGGTGACTTCTACTCACCACTCACCACGAACGACGACATCAGCCGCCCGTTGAACTGGGCTGGAGCGCCCGGTGTAGACATGCGCGAGGAGGAACAGCTGGCCATGGCATCACGGCTGGGCCCACTACTAGCCGAGCCACCGCCTGGTCCCCGATATAAAGCCGCCAACGACATGTACGGGCCTGGCGACGCCGCGGTATTCCGGGCGATGCTCGCGCAGCTGCGGCCCGTCCGCCTGATCGAGGTCGGGTCCGGCTATTCCACGGCCCTCGCTCTCGACGAGACCGAGCGCAACAGCGACCTTTCTGACCTTGAGATCACCTGTGTCGAGCCCTATCCGGAGCGACTTCTCAAGCTGCTCAAGGTCACCGACTGCGACCGCCTAACCTTGCTGCGTCAGCCTGTACAGGAACTGCCCCTGGCTACCTATGAGCGGCTCGGGCCACGCGACGTGTTGTTCATCGATTCGACACATGTTGTCAAGGCCGGCTCGGACGTTGTCTGGCTCTTCCTCCATGTCCTTCCCGTGCTCGCCCCTGGGGTGATCGTCCACATTCACGACGTGTTCTGGCCGTTCGAGTATCCGGAAACATGGCTGCGGCAGCACCGTGACTGGACCGAGGCGTACTTGGCTCACGCCTTCCTGCTCGGCAACTCGCATTGGCACATCATGTTCTTCTCGTCCTGGTTCTGGCACTGCCACGGGAAACTGGTCCCGAAATCGCTGGCCCAGGAGGAGCCAGGCTCGCTCTGGATCCGCAAGGCCGGATGATAGTAATGGACGTCTAGATGATTAAGGGACGCCGGACAAGGCAAGTTTAGTCTATTTGTAGCCCGCCAATAATTCCTGTGAGACCGTTGCCTCAAGGTGATAGCCGAGTGCGCTGAGAGCTTTCTTCCTATCCAGGCTTAAAACGGACATCCCATTAACGCAGCAGCCAGCCATCTGACGACGCGCACCCCTTTCCGCGCTGGCGACGGAGCGGCTGATGGCTGCTGGCTGGAGCAGGCAGGAGATGAGCGTGACTGGCCACACCGTCGTCACCGAGCGAACCGAGACTACGGCGCGCCCGATCGCGACGGCTACTCCGCATTGGATGAGCGCTTACCTTCGCCACGCCGCCATCGCGGACTGCGTTACGGCGGTTCGGTGCCGACACCGTTGCCGTGCTCACCTGCCCCGAGATCGACAGCATCCGGCTGCGCCGAGCTAGCCCGGAATCTCGAGAAGACCGGCACGGACCTGTGCGTCGCCCCAGCCCTGCTTGATGTCGCCGGTCCGCGGACAACTATCCGGCCGGTCGCCGGACTGCCCTTGCTGCATGTAGACCACCCGGAACTGGGAGGCGGCAAGCGGGCCATGAAGGGCCTGTTCGACCAGGCATCGGCCGCGCTGGCGCTGTTACTCCTCGCGCCCCTCTTCGCGGTCATAGCACTGGTTGTCAGGTGCACCGATCACGGCCCTGCGCTCTTCCGGCAGACGCGGATAGGCAAGGACGGGCGTGTCTTCACGCTCTACAAGTTCCGGACCATGGTGGTGAACGCGGAACAGCAAAAGCCGTTGCTCGCGGCGTGTAACCAGGCGGACGGGGTTCCGTTCAAGATCCGCCGGGATCAGCGCGTGACGCGGATCGGCGCGTTCCTTCGTCGCTGGTCACTGGATGAGCTTCCACACCTGCTGAATGTGGTGCGCGGCGACATGTCCCTAGTCGGGCCCAGGCCAGCATTGCCCGAGGAGGCCGCGACGTACGGGGGCCAGATGCGGCGCAGGCTCGCCGTCAAGCCGGGCGTCACCGGCCTCTGGCAGGTCAACGGGCGCTCCGACCTGCCATGGGAAGAGGCGGTCCGGCTCGACGTTCGTTACGTGGAGAACTGGTCGTTCGCCCTCGACCTCCAGATTCTCTGGAAGACCGGGTCAGCGGTCATGCACGGCTCCAGGGCCCACTAGGCCCGCCTGATCGCTGGCGTGACGAACGGCAGCAGCGTCTGTCCTGAGCCACATGATCCGGCGAGAAGAACAGGTCGGCACTTGGAATGGGGGTCATTGGGTGGCTGGCGGACGAGCGTTCCGCTCTCGTGGGCCGGTGCGCGGCAAGCGTTCCATGAATGTCTCAACGAGATATTCCGAGCGCCAAACGCTCTGCGCGAATTCGACGGGACGGCTTGAGCTGTCATACGCGGTCCGGGTGTTGAGCAGGACCGGTGCACCGGCCCGCAGATCAAGTATTGCCGCGTCATGCTGCTCGGCCGGGCCGGCCGCAAGCACCTGCGTCACCCGCGCAACGGAAACCCCGTAGTTCTTCTCCAGCATGGCGTACAGAGAGCCATCGAGCAAAGGATTTGCAGCGAGGCCGGCGAAACGTGCATTCGGCAGCCACGAGCTTTCCACGATGACCGGGGAGTCATCGACCAAACGCACGCGCCGTACCAGCACCGATGCCGCAGATGAATGGAGCTGCAGAGCCTCACGGGCAGCCAGTGGCGGCTGCTCGACCGCTGCCCCTAAGAGCTTTACCTTGACCTGGTGACCCTGCTTGCGCATCTCCTCAGCGAAGCTGAACACTCTGCTTGGCCAGCCCACTAAGCGCCGGTCGACGGCAAAAGTACCAACGCCCTGCCGCCGGACGACTACTCCCTCCAAAGCGAGGGCTCCGATTGCCTGCCGGACCGTCATGCGGGCGACGCCGTAATTCGCGGCGAGATCGGCCTCGGACGGCAGCCGGTCCCCGGCGGCCCATTCGCCGGCCAGGAGTCTGGCTCTGAGGTCGTCACGAATGCTGATGTGCACGGGCCGGCTCATCGGCTTCTCCGTGGGCCTTCTCGATACACCATTCGGCACAATACGCCCAGCCTGGCGGCGTATAAGAGCCTAACGGACGGCATAAACTCGGTACCCAAGCGGGATGTCGGTGTAGGTGTTCCTGGTTTTGACCTTGGTGAAGTAGTGGCTAACGTGCTCTCCCCAGCCGCTTGGCGGCAAGGTCCGCTCGTAGTCCTCGCACCCATGGTACCTCAAGACTTTCCAGGCTGGTAATGACGAGATATCTTTGGAGCACCTTCGCCAGCCAGGCATCTTCGACAGTCACAAGCCTGCGACCTGGCCGGGAACCGCGACGAGCAGTCCACTCCCGTAAATGCTACTGACTATACCAGCGCGTGAACTCCTCTTCTGCTCTGGATCGACATCCAGCATCGCGACAATAAGGCCAGTGCTCTTCTTGCTCGTCGGCTTGCGCTCAGGGCGGGGCTAATCTGTGGCACCGCCCTGACCAGCGGATTCGCCGCCCCCCCCGCACCAGCGCCGGTTCTGCTCAATCACCGCATACTGAATCCGCCTGCGCGGTACGATACGCATAACGGGTGACACGGCCTGTCGGCCCCTACGCTAGATACCCGTTGCCAATGCTCCTTCACTCCTGAGCGCTGAGAATTGTGCGTATCTTTGTGAGCAAAGCTGCTTCGGAGAATGGCTTCTCGATAAGTCGTATACCTGGTTCGAGAACTCCTTGAGCGTCGAGGAGACCTTGGGTGTAGCCGGACATGAAGAGCACTCGGATTCCGGGGTGGCGGGCACGAATGCGCTCGGCGACTTCCTTGCCCTGAATCTGCGGCATCACCACATCGGTCAGCAACATGTCAATCTGGTCGTCGCGGGCGCTGATGTCGATCGCTTCCTGTCCGCCAGCCGCGACCATGACGTGGTAGCCGTTGCGAGCGAGGATGCGGCGGGTCACCTCGCGCAGGGCGGCTTCGTCCTCGACGACGAGCACCGTCTCGCCCGCGCCACCCACGCGCCTGTCCGCCGACGGCGCCTCGGCGGCGGCGGACTTGTAGGTGACTGGCAGGAGCACGGTGACGGTGGTGCCCAGCCCGGACTCGGAGTAGATCCGCACGTTGCCACCGGCCTGGGTGATGATCCCGTACACGGTGGCCAGGCCGAGACCGGAGCCTTCGCCCTTGGGCTTGGTCGTGTAGAACGGGTCGAAGGCGCGCTCGATGACCTCCGGAGGCATGCCGGCGCCGGTGTCGCCGACCTTCATGGTGACGTACTGGCCCTGGGCCACGTTGGCCCGGCTGGCCGCGTACTCCTCATCCACCCGCACGTTCGAGGTCTCGATCGTGAGCTTTCCGCCGTTGGGCATCGAGTCGCGCGCATTGACCGCCAGGTTCACGAGCACCTGCTCGAGCTGGCCCGGATCAGCGAGGACCAGGTTCAGGTTGTCGGCCAGGCCGGTGACCAGCTCGACATGCTCGCCGAGCGTCCGCAGCAGCAGCTGCTTGACGCTGACGACTACGTCGTTGATGTTCAGCACGCGCGGCTGTACCACCTCGCGCCGGGCAAAGGACAGGAGCTGATGGGTCAGCTCGGCGGCACGCTGCGCGGCCCGCTGCACCTGCTCGATGTCGGTCCGGACGGTTTGCCAGCCCTCAGATGGCGGCTGTTTATCTATCTCCTCGGCCACGAACGCCGCATAGCTGGAGATGACGCCGAGCAGGTTGTTGAAGTCGTGGGCCACACCCCCGGCGAGCTGGCCAAGGCTCTCCAGCCGCTGCGACTGCTGGAGCTGGCGCTCGAGCCGGCTGCGGTCGGCCTGGGTCTTCAGCCGCTGCCGTTCCGCTTCCGTGGCGATTCGCTCGGTTACGTCGCGGACCGCGGCGGTCACGAGCATTCCCTGGCCGGTGTCGATGGCGGACAGCGAGATCTCCGCCGGGAACGTGCTGCCGTTCTGGCGACGCCCGGCCAGCTCCATCCCGGCACCCATCGGCCGTGGCCGCAGATCGGACGCATACCCCGCCCGGTGCTGGGGGTGAACCTGGCGCACCGCATCCGGCACTAGCATCTCCACCGGCTGGCCGATCATCTCGTCCTTGGCGTAGCCGAACAGCCGCTCCGCCTGCGCATTGACCAGGACGATCCGGCCATCACGCTCCACGCACACCATCGCATCCGGCGCCGCCTCCAGCAGCCCGAGAAACCTGTCTTCGGCCCGCTTTCGCTCGGTTACGTCGCGGACCGCGGCGGTCACGAGCATTCCCTGGCCGGTGTCGATGGCGGACAGCGAGATCTCCGCCGGGAACGTGCTGCCGTTCTGGCGACGCCCGGCCAGCTCCATCCCGGC
>Ga0335073_10000592_pt1 | contig 46856 bp, 37 predicted proteins | sample Lox_Sample_22_FD_207093 | JGI IMG/M metagenome (GOLD analysis project Ga0335073, IMG submission 207093) | Soil microbial communities from Loxahatchee National Wildlife Refuge, Florida, United States - Lox_Sample_2.2 | ecosystem: Environmental > Terrestrial > Soil > Wetlands | place: USA...
CTCAAGGCCTCCGCGGCGCGCTTGCCTTCGCTAATATCCTCGCACACGATCAAGAGCACGAGACGGCTGTTGATCACAGTTGCTCTGGCCGTCTCGCGAACCCAGATCATCTCGCCACTCTTCCGGACCTTCCGCAGTTCCCAGCTCATGGCTTGGCCAAGTCGCTCGAAACACGCAGCCGCGTTTTTCTGCACCGCCTCACGATCAGACTCGCAAAATACGATAGTCACCGGGCGACCGATCAATTCATCAACTGTGTAACCGAGTTGCTCGGCACCGAACGGATTCACCGAGATAATCGTACCGGTCTCGTCCACCATGAAGTACATGACCGGGTTGTTTTCAAAGACCGCCTTCCATTGCTCCTCGCTCTCGCGCAGCCTCGTTTCGGAACGCTTACGATTTTGTTCGGCTTGCTCCCGCTCCGTCACATCGGCCGCGGTCCCGATATATTCAACGACTTCCCCGGCTTCATCGAGGACCGGATGCCACGCGGCGTGGAGGTACTTAACGATTCCATCGCGCAGCAGCAGCCTGTAAGTTTGCGAAAATTCTGCTTTCTCACGAAATCCTTGCAGACATGTTGACGAAACCGTGCTGAGATCATCAGGATGCACAAGGCGCCGAGTTTCGTCATAGTCGGGAATGCCGTGCCGAGGATCCAACTCAAAAATTCGGAACAACTCATCGGACCAAAAGAGCGTTTTCCGGCTGGCAGGGTGGTAGGCGAAACTGCCGGTGTGGCTCAGCCTTTGCGCTTCGGCCAAGTAAGCCTCACTCCGCCTTAGCGCTAGCTCTGCCTTCTTCTGCTCGGTCAAGTCGATCACGAAAGCCACGCCTTGCTCAGCGGTTTCGCCGAACCGCGCCGCACCGACCAGCACTGGCACTCGGCTGCCGTCTTTACGGATGTATTCCTTTTCATATGGCTGGAAGGAACCGCTCAGTTTCATCTCGGCCATCGCGCGCTGAGTGCGATCCTGCCACTCCGGCGGCGTGAGAATCCGCTGACCTATAGAACCTTTGACAAGATCCTCGCGGTCATATCCCACAATCCGAAGGAACGCGTCATTGACATCCTGAAAGACCGCGTCTCTGGCCTCATCGCGGGTATCGATCTGCCAAGTGAAGACGCCGATGAGGTTGGCGTCGACCAGGCGCCGGATCCGGGCATCTCTCTCATAAAGTACCGCTTCCGCCCGCTTGCGGTCGTCAATATCTGTTAGGACCTCGTACCACCTTATGACGTTACCTGCTTCGTCCCGTTGCGGCGCGGCGCGAGCGAGGAACCAGCGATACTCCCCATCCGCACGGCGGATGCGCGTCTCGAGTTCGACCGGCTGGCCGCTGACTATCGACGCACGCCACTTGTCTAGGTAGACACCGAGATCGTCCGGATGAATGGTCGCCTTCCAGCCTGAGCCTCGCGCATCCTCCTCCGACAAACCAGAGTATTGCGAAAACCGCTTGCCAACAAATACGTCCCTACCATCGGGTGTAATCGTAACAGTCATCGCCGGAATTGTCTCGACGATCTCGCGGAGCTCCTTCTCGCGCTGGCGAAGTGCTTCCTCGATCCGTTTGCGTTCGGTAATATGCTGTCCGACGCCGCGATAACCGATGAAGCGGCCCGCCTCGTCGAACAACGGCAGCCCTGAGACCGCCGCCCAACGCTTGCCACCACTTGGCGTCGGCCTCCCGTATTCCAAATCGCGGAACGGCAGGTGCGCGTCAAGCATCTCACGGTGCTTGCGCCAGCCTTCTTCGTCGATGTCCAAGTAAGGCAGTTCCCAGCGCCTCTTGCCGAGTTCGGACCCCGGCAAGGGGCCGTCGGTGACGCGTTCGGAGAAATCCTGCCGGATAAAGCGATGCTGAGCGTCGGTCTCCCAGTAGACGTCGAAGGAGAATTGCATGAGGGTGCGAAAGCGTTCCTCACTCTCACGGAGTGCTTTCTCGGCACGTTTGCGCTCGGTTAGATCGAGCACGAAGGCAACGCCTCTGTTCCCACCTTCTTCGAAGCGCGCAATGCCGATCAGCACGGGCACCCGGCTGCCGTCTTTCCGAAAATACTCCTTCTCGAATGGCGGCAGGAGTCCGGTCTTCTTGTTTTCTTCAATCAACCGAGCGTCGAGGTCGTGCCATTCCGGCGGCGTCAAATCCGTCCATCGTATGCGGTCAGCGACGAGGTCACCGCGATCGTATCCCACGATACGAAGAAACGCGTCATTGGCCTCGAGGATGTGTCCGTCGAAATGCCAAAAGAAAATTCCGATAATATTGGCGTCGACCAAACGCCTTATCTTCGCTTCGCGTTCTGCGAGATCGCGATTGGCCATCTGGAGTTGCGCCGTGCGCTCGGTCACGCGCTGCTCCAACTCTGCATTCAGCTGGCTGAATCCTTCCTCGCCTTGCCGCAACGCCTCCTGCGAGAAACGCAGTTTGGCAACTACCCAGATGATCCCGACCGAATAAAGTAGATTCAGAACCATCCGGACTGCAGTCGCGGCACCTCCTAGGTTCTGTTGTGCGACATATGCCGAAGCGACGCTCCCGCCGATCAGTGCGACGGCTCCCGCCCTCCAACCTCCTACCCAGGTAGCCAGTGCTATCCCAGCTTCGAAGAACAGAAGAACAGGTTGTTGGCGGTGATACGGAAGGATCAGAACGATTAGCAACGCAGCAACGGAAATGAGAACAGCAGACCCGTAACGGAAAGCATGCGGATGCTTGTCGGCAAAACGCCGAACGAACTTTGGTAAGAACATTGGCAAACTGTCATCAGCCATGCGAACCCCTTAAAGGCACAAGGCGAACAAGCCGATGAATGCGCGGCAATACCGGTTTCTATAAGCGGTGCGACATCAAGCAGGCAGTAAATGCTATCAGCCGAGATTTCCCATATGAACCCCCAATCGGCGCGAATGTTTACGTTTTTCCGGCGTTCCGGCGATAGCTCCACGGACCAGTGGGCAGGGCGGCCGAACCGCGCGATTAAAAAGCTGGGCATGGCCAAGTTCTTCCTTTGAAATCAGCTCAGCCCACGGGAAGCGATCTAAAAGTAAAGGTAAATTCACTGGTTCTGCATCACAACGCAAGCAGCAGACCTAAACTTTGGTTTAGGCACAGAAGCCGCCCATGCTCTCTGCCGCAGCCCCGTACTCATGACTTCTACTTGATAAGCAGGGCTGTCCGCAGGCGAACCGCGTCCATCTGAGGGCGCAACCGCGTGGCAGAATAGCAATTGCTTATCTGGAGCGCCGCCCGGGTTGAGAGTCGATCTGGACCGTGGCTGTCATGCCGGCAACTAGGCGCAGCCGATCTGGCACCTCGTCGATGCGGATGCGCACCGGTACGCGCTGGGCAAGCCGTACCCAGGTGAAGATCGGGTTAACGTTCGCAAGCCCTTGATCGTCGGCTCGTGCGTTAGGGACATTGATGCCCCGTGTGACGCCGGCGACCTCACCTCGAACAATCTGGCTGTAGCCCATCAATTTGATCTCAGCTGACTCGCCTTCATGGATCGAGGCCAGTTGTGTTTCCTCGAAATAGGCGTCCACCCAAAAAGAATTGGCATCGACGATTGAGATCGTGTTCCGGCCCACGGTGGCGTAATCACCAACCTGAGCCAGAAGGTTTGTGACCCATCCGTCTACGGGCGAGCGGATTTGGGTACGCTCGAGATTGACCTTGGCTTGTTCGCGGTTGGCGACAGCCTTTTGATACTGAGCCTGAGCCGCGACGGCATTCGACTGGTAAGTCTGCTGCTCCTCCTGCGTGATCGCAAGGTCGTTCAGCTTGTTCCGGCGTTCTGCCTCGCGTTGTGCATTGTCGGCGTTGGCTCCCGCCTGGTCGACGGCCGCATCGGCCAGGCTGACAGATATCTTATAATCGGTCGGGTCGATCGCCAGCAGCAAATCGCCCTTGTGTACAAACTGATTGTCGACAACCGGCAGCTCGACGATACGTCCAGACACTTCCGGCGCCATGGCGACGACATAGGTGCGGACCGTGCCGTCGCGCGTCCATGGCGCTCCCATATAAGCGTCCCACATCGCCCAGCAGAGGGCGACCGCCAATACACTTGTGACCAGCGTGATGAGGAGCGGAAAAATTCGAAGCCGTGGCTTGGGAATGGCGTGGGTCGCCGGCTGGGGGAGTTGCACGACACGGGCATCCGCAATCTTGCCGCGATCCGATTTTGTTTCAGCATCTGACATGGCATTCGATCTCAGTGCGCGATGACAAGGACCGTTGACGACAGCACGATGATGTATATGGCGAATACGAACAGGGCTGGGTGCCAAACGTAGCGCAGCAGCCCGAAACGGCCTGCGAGCCGGCGCAGGACAATCGTCGCGAACCACGCCGCCACCATGAGGAGGGCAATCGGCGCAACGTAGACACCGAACAGATTGATCTCGAAGAACTTCATGCAAGCGCTCCCGCGTCGAAGTAAGCGCGATGGCGAACGAGTGCGTCGCAGATGAGAAGGATTCGGCTACGCTCCCGCAAATTAATCGAAATCTCCGCCTCGGACTCTGAAGCGGAGGCAAGATGCTGATCGAGCCGATCGAGTCGCGCGATTGCAAAGGCGGTGTTTCCTTTGACCAACGGCTCAAGCGCCCAATCGAGTTTGGATTCAAATCCGAGCTGTGGCGCGACGTGACGCAGCTTGATGATCTCGGCGCCAACCGACAGCGCTGTCGCGAGTTGGGCGCGCTGCAGCGGCTCAGCAGCGTCTGGCAGTGCGGCAAGACGGCAATAAATCCGCGCTTCCCAATCGTCCGGCAGGCGTTGGACGCCCTGGGTCGCGAGGCGGCGCAGGTCGTGCAACGTCAGCAGCAGCAGCCGTCGCGCCCGAAACGCCCGCGAGAGCGGCGGTAGTAAACGAAATGAAAGCGCAGCGATCCCACACCCCGCAACGATCGCCAGTGCGGCATTATAGAACTGCACCGTGCTGTAGCTCATGTGGTTTGCCGGCGCGAGCAGCGGCACGAAATTGCCGACCATGGGGGCAAACGTCGCCGCATTCCAGGATTGAGCCATCAAGGCTCCCGCTGGGACGAAGAACACAGCCAACACGAGGCTAAAACCCGCGAAGGTCTCTACATTCGGCAGGCCGGCAAAAAGAATAATCGCGGCGCAAATCGTGGCGATACAGACGCCGATCATAAATTTCATCGCGTAATCGTAGGCTTCATCCGCCCTGGGTGACAGTAGAATGACGGTAACAGCCGCAAAAACGATAGCCGAGGCGCCGTTTGGCCATTGGGTGATGATCCAGAAAACCTCGACCGCACCGATGGTGACGAATGCACGGCCACCATTAACGAACGCAGGCAACCAGTCGGATACGTGGAGCGTTGCGACGCGTAGTCGAGAGCGGGGCCGCGCGGGATCGGCTACCAGCAACGCCAGTCCGTTGAGGAGCGCCGCGAAGCCGCCGAGCACGTTGGCAGTTTGATCGGCAAGCTGCCGCAGTGAGGGGGTGGCGGCCGGCATTTCTACCAGCGCCTGAACCGCCGCCTCACAAATGCCGAGCATTTTGCTCGGGTCAGCCACCCAACCTGTCGGATCGTCTTGCCGCGCGTCGATTCGGAGCTCTTGAGGAATCCTACGCAGCACCGCATCCGCGTCCCGTTGAGCGGCTTCAGCAGACATGCGCGTGAGCCGCGCGACGACGCTCCGCCAAGCAGCGAGCGCAGCAAACAACCCATCAATGGCAGCCTGCAGCACCGGTGAATGATAGAGAAGTCTCGACGACTCTCCGATCGACTCGTCGATGATCGCATCGAGCGCGATGGCGCGTCGGAGCAGTTGGCGCCGAACCGGTTGCTGCGGATCTGACGAGGTAACCCCAGCCAACGTCAATGTGGAAACAAATCCGCTCGCGATTTCGGCTGATAGATCGGCGAATTGTGTCGCAAGCCGCCGCGGCGCACCGCCGAAATCGGTCCCGGCGAGAACGATACCGGCGCACACAATGCCGATCCAAATCTCGCTGACACGGGTGATGGCGAGGGTAAAAGCTTCCCCATTGAGCCCGCCGGTCGCACCGAGCTGGTCGCTGGCAATGATGGCGGCTGTGTAGCCGGCGAGCGCGGCGGCGTAGGCCGCGAAGTTGCGCAACAGCGTCGCGGCAAATGCGCAGACGCCGCTCCAGAGCGCCAGACTAAAGAGAAAGCCGAACCGGTCTTGCGGGAAACATGCAGTCATCACGACGATTACGACCGCGCCGACCAGTGTGCCGATCATGCGGAACCATGCCTTACGCAGCGACGCGCCAAGGTGTGGTTGGCAAACCAGCGCGGCGGACGTGCCGGCCCAATATGCATTGTCGAGCTCAAGCCAGTACGCGACGTAAAGGGCGAGGCAGACTGAAGCCCACAGCCGAAGCCCGAAGAGTAGTGGCGGACCTACTACCCCCGCTGCCTTGCTGAGAATCGTGGCCAAGCGCCTCGGAGGTTCTTGCCCCGCGATCCCAATCAACTCTGCAAACACCTCAGCCATCTGAAGCAGTCCCTGCCTGAGCTGCGCGACAAAATCCTGGCTGTGATCCGCTCGTCCGACCCCACATCCGGAATATGAACCCGCGCCGCTTGCGCGGGGGCCGGTTCGACCATGAGGGCCATAGCGAGAGCCACCAGCGCGTGCGGTTCTTTACCTGTGACATTTGCTTCACCCCGGGTAGGTCGGATGATAGGCGCGGGCGCGGATTAGCGCGCCGACGTCATCGGGTCGCGGGATACGCGCCACCCCCTTGTCGAACATGTAGAGGGCGATCCGTTCGGCCACATGGAGCGAGGCATCGAGGATGCGGCTCTGTGGCGGATAGATCAGGCCCACCGAAAGATCCTCCTCGGTGACCTGCTCGGCGACCGCTTGTGCGGCAACGATGAACATTTCCTCTGTCACTCGGGTCGCTTCGGTGGCGAAGACCGCCATTCCCATAGCCGGGAAGATGTAGACATTGTTCCCCTGGCCCGGCACGAAACGGCGGCCGCCGACCTCGAGCGGCGGGAATGGACTGCCGCTGGCGAAAACGGCCCGGCCATCGGACCAGCGGTAGGCCTCCTCGGCCGTACATTCTGAGCGCGAGGTCGGGTTCGAGTAAGGGAAGATGATCGGGCGCTCGTTGATTTTCGCCATTGCCTGGATCACCTCTCTGGTGAACAGTTTTGGCACCGTACTGACGCCAATGATGGCGGTCGGCCGCAGTGCCCAAACTGCCTCAGCGAATGTCGACATAGGCGTGAGCTCCTGGACGAACGGCTTCTGGAAATCTGCGATGTCGGTTCGCGAAGTCACCAGCAGGCCATTGACGTCAAACAGTGTGTTGCGACGCCTCGCCTCCGCGAGGTCCATGCCGTCCCGAGCCATCGCCAGGCTGATCAGCTCGGCGATACCTGTCGCCGCCGAGCCGGCGCCGAGAAAAAGGAAGCGCTGGTCGGTGAGCCTCTGTTTGGTGAGTCGCAAGGCTGCGAAGATGCCGGCGAGCGCGATGCCGGCGGTGCCCTGAATGTCATCGTTGAACGTGCAAGTCTTGTCGCGATAGCGCGCGAGGATCGGCACGGCGTTGATGTTGGCGAAGTCCTCCCATTGGATGCAGCATTTCGGATAGAGCTGCTGCACTGCGGCCACGAACTCATCTATGAAGCCCGTATAATCCTCGCCACGCACGCGGTGCTGCCGCAGCCCGATGTAAAGTGGGTCGTCGAGCAGGTTCTGATTGTTCGTGCCGACGTCAAGAACGATCGGCAGGCAATGCTGCGGCGGCACGCCGGCGCAGGCGGTGTAGAGCGCGAGCTTGCCGAGCGGGATGCCCATACCGCCCGCGCCGAGGTCGCCGAGGCCGAGGATGCGCTCTCCATCGGTGACGACAATGAAGCGCACGTCCCTTTCCGGCCAATTTGAAAGCAGCTGCTTCAGCCGGCCGCGTGCCGTGATCGGGAGATAGATGCCGCGCGGTTGCCGGAAGATGTGGCCAAACTTCTGACATGCCTCGCCAACCGTCGGCGTGTACACAAGCGGCATGTAAGTGGCCGGGTCCGACATCAGGACAGCGTAGAACAAGCTCTCGTTGCGTGCCTGCAAGTCCGATAACACCAGATATTTCTGCAGGTCGTTATTGAGAGCAGCGATTTCGGCGTGCCGACGCGCTACCTGCACGTCCATCGTGGTCACGGCGGGCGGCAGCAACCCTTCGAGACCCCAAGCACGACGCTCCGCCTCCGTGAACGCGGTGCCTTTGTTGAGGCGGGGATTGTGCAATAGCCCGTACCCCGTGGGTTGGCCGGGCGTCAGCGCGGCCATCTTCAATGGTGCGGCCATGTTGCATGCTCCCACGGGTTTGCTGGTTGAATGTGTATGTCTGGCGGCGGTGCGGATCTGGCGATGATCCAATCCAATAGATCGGGATCAGTGCAATCGGGTAGAGCTTCGAACTGGTCGACTTGCGCATCGCCGAAGCTGGCGAAATGAAGCCCAGCAAATCTGCCACGGATGAGGTACAACAGCTGCGGGTAACGGAGATTTCGGTGACCCTCCTGTGACCCGCCGGGAATGAAATTTTCCATGCCGCTCACCGCATTCTCCGACCAGTGGATGAGAGTATGCGGAAAGATTTGCTTCGAGAATCAGACCGGCAGCCATTTGCCTACGCCTTGGTGCTTGCCGCCAATGCGAAGGTTTAGGCTCTCGAATAATCTACGCAGAATTCCAGGCATGCTGCGCAGCATCACTAGGGGGCTCGCGCGAACCTTGCCGGCGCTGATTGGCGCGATGGCCGCCACGCCAATGCGTAGAATCCAAAGATACTCACAGCTCCGCTGCCGAGATGCCGGTAAGGAACAGTTTTGTCATTTATGGCGCTCAAATGCTCTCCAAGGTTTTTGGCATCTAGGACACTCCGTTACGGCGGACCGATCTGGAGGTGGTCAACGTTGGGACATATCTTGAAATTGCAGTGCATCGATCTGTGGTCGGCGTATGCCGCCCGGCTAACTCTTGAGCGGCGTCCCTAAGCATTCGGCCGGAGGATGAAAGCAAATTCACCGGCTCGTCAGGCGTCGCGCCGAACGTAGTCCACCGGCGACGGCGCTGGACACTCGCGGCCACGGTAGATCCATTGTCACTCTCGTGAAATGATTAGCTATTTGTCGATCCGCGGCGCCTCCGCAACCAAGCGCGAACTGCGCTGCCCGGTATAATAGCTCCAAAGCCACTGGTTCTGGACACGCAATCGGTTTTGCAGTTGCGGAAGAAACATGAGATGAACGAAGGCCCACGCGAACCAGGCCATCACCCCCGCCATTCGAATGCGGCCCGATTCCATGATCGCAAAGTTCTTGCCGACGACCGCCATATTGCCCTTGTCGAAGTAGCGAAACGGACGAGGCGGCTTGCGGCCACTGAGCTCCCTGGAGATCAATCGGCCGACATAGCGGCCCTGCTGGATGGCGACCTGCGCCACGCCCGGTAACGGCCGGCCATTTTGTATCAACGTTGCCGTGTCGCCGACCACGAATACTCCGCGGGTATCTGGAACATTTAAAGATGGGCCGACACATGCCCTGCCCGCGCGGTCGGTCACTACACCAAGCATTTTCACCAGCGGCGACGGCGAAACGCCCGCGGTCCACAATACGGTACCGCACGGAATAAGCTTTCCTCCGACCGTCACCCCTTGCGCGTCGATGTGCTCCACCATGGAGCCGGTCATGACCTGAACTCCAAGCTTGGCAAGGTGCTTCGCCGCCTTTTTCGACAGCGATTCCGCAAAACTCGGGAGGATGCGCTTCCCGCCCTCAAGCAGAACTATCGAAGTCTTCGCGGGATCGATGCGCCGAAAGTTCTTGTGTAAAGTCTTGGTCGCCATTTGCGCCAGCGATGCCGCCAATTCGACGCCGGTCGGCCCGGCGCCCACCAACACAAACGTCATCTGCCGCCGGCTTTCGTCCGGATCATCTGTCGCTTCCGCCAGCTCATAGGCACTGAGAATTTTTGATCGTATCGTTTCAGCGTCGGCAATCGTCTTCAGGCAGGGAGCGTACGCAGAAAATTCGTTATGACCGAAATAGCTCGATTGCATGCCCGCAGCGACCACCAAATAGTCGAAGCCTATTGTCCTTTTTCCGACGCCGGGAACGTTGGCGACCACCGAGCGTGTTCTCAGATTGATATCGACCACCTCGGCCAACATGACAGCTGTGTTCTCTTGCCTGGCGGCAAGTTGGCGGATTGGCGCAGCAACCTCAGAGGGCGCTAGGACGGCGGTCGCCACCTGATAGAGAAGTGGCTGGAAGATGTGATGATTGCGACGATCGATCACGACGACATCGGCGTCGCAGCCCCGCAGTGCTTTTGCCGCGGCAATTCCGCCGAAGCCTCCCCCGACGATGACGATTCTCGGCTTATCGCGAGATACCTCTACTGCCTGCTCCTGCGGCCGCGTCAAAGCCAAAGCTTCACTCATGACGATCTCCGTGTCATCGAGGCGACCGTGCACAGCTCGTGTCGCCTAATTCTTCCTCAACTGCGCCGGCGGACTAAGGATCATCAGCCTACGCGAGCGGCCCTTTTGGCCGCTGGCGGCGCATTCTCTATTTTGGCGCGCAACTCAATGAGCCCGAGCAGCATTTCGTCTCGCTCTGCTTCCAACTCGTCGATTGTGCGCGAGCCGACTTCGACGTGAACGCTATCGATGAGCTTCTTTTGCACTTCGGGCGTCAACGCCGGCTGACCGAGAACCTTCCACCAAGCCGTCATGGGACCGGCAAACTGCTGGAAGAAGTGCTCGATACCGCCTTGGCCTCCGCCCAGGTGGTTGAGAAGCAGGCTTCCCATAACGCCCCAACGCAGGCCCGGGCCCCAGGATAACGCGGTGTCCACGTCCTCCGCGCTTACGACGCCATCGGCAACGAGATGATAAACCTCCCGACTAAGGGCGGACTGCAAACGATTGGCAACGTGCCCGGGCACTTCCTTACGCAATCGGATCGGCCGCTTTCCCATGGCCGTGTAAAACTCCGTCGCACGCTGGATAGTGTCTTCGGAGGTCTTCGCGCCTCCAACGATCTCCACGAGCGGCACCACGTGGGGCGGGTTGAAAGGATGGCCTATGACGCAACGCTCGGGATGAGTAGCGCAGCCCAATTGGATTTCGCTCATGGTGAGTCCGGACGAGCTCGACGCAATGATTACGTCTGGCGGCAACAGCTCGTCGAGTTGCGCGTAGAGCTTCTTCTTGAATTCGATCCGCTCGGGCCCATTCTCCTGGACCAGATCCACACCCTTGACCGCTGTCGCAAGATCAGGCGTGAATGCTAGTTTGGTTTGCGTTGCGCCGGGCGAAAGACCCAACCTCTTGAGCGCCGGCCACGCCGCTTCGACGAACTTTCGCAAAGCGGCTTCTGCATTTGGTGCGATGTCGGTCGCCACGACGTCCAAGCCCTTGGCCAGGAACAGCGCCGCCCAGCTCGCGCCGATGACGCCAGTGCCGATGATCGCGACGCGGCGAATAGGCTTGGTAGCAGACATGGTCAGTTCTCCTCTTGATGAGATTTTCAGACTTCGGCGTAGGCGATCCCGGTGAGGTTCCCCTGCGCGTACAGAAAGTTCCGCTCGTTCGAACCGTCAAGATTTGCAGAGTAGATTGAACCGGCAAAATCCGTGACGAACATTCGGTCGCCCGGCACGTCCAAAGCGATACCGATCCCCTCCATCAGATGTGTCACCACAATCTCGGGAATCGGGGGCTTGGTATCGATCGGCGCGCGATTGACGGTGTTGCCGCGGGGCGGATCGCCGCGATCAGTCCAATACAGCACGCGATTTTCTAGATCGAGCTCGAGATCGATCGGCTCGGGCAATCGGTCGTAAAACACTTCGATGTCGCTGCGCTGGTTCGCTGTATCGCCCTTCGGAATATCGATATTGGCGCGGAAGATGGAGCCTCTATTGCCGTTGTCGGGTCCCTTTTGCGTCCAGTACATTTTACCGCGCTTGGGATCGAGCGTGATGCCAACGCACCATCTAGTTTGATCGCGCCGCTCGGCGTCGCCGCGGCCTGTCTCGACAAGCGTTTCCACGTGCGAACCATCGAGACTACAGCGCATCACGCGCATCCCTTCGCGATCGCACCAGTACAGCTTGCCGTTCTTCTTATCGAGGTGGATCTGCTTTGGCGTATGCGTGATGCCTTTCGTAACGATGACCTTACGATTCCTTCCGTCGACGTCCACGCGCTCGATCGAGCCATCATCCGCGCTCGGGATGCCCATGTTGGTCCAGTAGATGTGACCGGCCTCGACATCCACCACGATGCCATCGGGAAGTCGGCAATCGCTCACGATCGTCTTTTTGTCGGAGCCGTCCGGATTCATCGAGTGAATGCGGCCCGCGTTCAGCTCGAGGACAAATAATCGACCCACCGCCGTCTTAGCGTTCGATGCTGGTCGCGACTTAGTAGCTTGGAGCTCAGCCATTGTTTTTCCTTTCGTCCTCAGAGTTGGGCATCGATGGATCGAACTATGCTGCCGCGCCGTTGAAGGCTCAACGCGTGGCCCATTCGTTCCTTCTTGGTTCGCAGGTAGGCTAAGGAGTACTGCGTAGGCACAACCTCGCAAGGAACCCGAGCGGTAACCTCGATGCCGGCATCCGACAAGGCGCGCGCCTTCCGCGGATTGTTGGTCAGCAAGCGAACCCGACTGACGCCGAGATCTTGCAGGATCGCGGCCGGCAAGCTGAAATTGCGATAGTCAGCCTTGAGCCCGAGGGCGTGATTGGCTTCAACGGTGTCGACGCCGCTGTCCTGTAGCTCGTAGGCCTGCATCTTCGCCATCAAGCCGATGCCGCGGCCCTCCTGGTATTCGTAGATCACGAGCCCGCGGCCTTCTCCGGCGATGGCCTGCAAGGCCATTGAGAGCTGCTCGCAACAGTCGCAACGCAGTGACCCTAGCGCCTCGCCGGTGAAGCACTGCGAATGGACACGCAGGAGCGGTGCATCCTGGGTCAAATCGCCCATGACGATCGCCAGCGCGGTCTCAACCTCCCGGAAGCGATCGGCAACATCGCGCTCGTAGCCGATGGCCTGGAATGCGCCCCATTTCGTCGGCATGCGTGCGGTCGCAACGCGCCAAAGGATCTCGGTTTGAGCCACTTTCATGTACGCCTCGTCGCCTTCCGAATTCTGCACACGTTCCAGCAACCTATGCTGTGGCTGCTACGGCCTGCTCTTTCGCTTTTGGGACGGCACCGCTCGCGTGCAGGCTGTCGATTTCGGCCGCGTCGAATCCCAGCTGTTGGAGAACCTGCTCGTTGTGTTCGCCGAGTTCTGGAGCGCGCTTTGCCGGCACCTTAGCGATGCCATGCACTTGAATGGGACTGCTGATCGTCGAGGTCAGCTTGCCGCCAACGCCCTCAAGTGGGACGACGATGTCGTTCGCTCGCAGCTGCGGATCGTTGATGACTTCCTGCGCGCCGCGCACGGCGCCGAAGGTAACGTGAATGCCGTCGAAGACCTCGTACCAATGCGTCATCGGCTGCGAGCCGAACACTTCGTCGAGAATTTCCGTAAGCTGCGGCATGTTCTGCGTCAGCTTGGCCGAGTCGGAGAATCTTGGATCGGTCAAGAGATCAGGACGGCCGATCGCATTCACCACGGCGGCCACCTTGTCAGGTGTGACGATAAGAACGAACCAAGTGCCGTCCGAAGCGCGATAAACATTCAGTGCCGCATTTGCCGGATTCTTCCGGTCGTGCGGGGCGAAAAACTTCGCCTCGCACAAAGCGGCTTGGATCGAAACACTTGCGGACCAAACGCCCTCGGCGAGCAACGAAGTGGTGACATACGATCCTTTGCCGATGCGCTCGCGCCGATAAAGCGCCGTTACAATCGCGGAATACAGGCCGACTGCAGTCGCATTGTCACCGCTGCCGGCGACCGGCCAGGTTGGCGGCTCGCCGGCGTCGCGCGTCATAGACAGCAAGCCGCTTCGCGCCCAATATGAGGTGATGTCGAAACCAGGAAGACTTGCGTCGGGACCTTTTTCGCCGAAACCGGTGAGGTCGGCGTAAATCAGACGCGGATTCCACTGCACGACATCGTCATATTCGAGCTTCAATTTCTTCCGTGCGGGGTGCGGCGTGTTGACGATGAGCACGTCGGCCCACTTGACCAGCCGCTCGAGAACCTGCCGCGCGCTCGGAGATTTCAAGTCGAGGGTGATGCCTCGCTTGTTGCGGTTAGCCAAGTGAAAGGGATAGGGATCTTTGGCTTGCGGTTGCGGCGGGATCTTGTGGCCGATCCTCCAGAGGTCGCCGTTGGGCGGCTCCACTTTGATGACGTCGGCGCCGAAGTCGGACAAGATCACCGCAGCACTGGGGCCTGCGATAAAGCTAGCCAGGTCCACGACTTTCAGTCCAGAGAAAATGTTGTCGTTTGCCATTGGTTTCTCCCGAAACGTCATCAGAGGGGAATTTCTTCAGCGCCCGTGGAATTGTGGCGCTCGCTTTTCGAGGAAGGCCGACGTGCCCTCCTTCTTGTCTTCGGTCGCCGCACAAAGGCCAAAATAAGAAGCTTCGAGCAGCAACCCTTCACTTTGGCTGGTCTCCAGCCCCTTGTTAGTGACCTCGAGCGCAAACTTAATCGCGATCGGAGCGTTGGCGGCGATCTGTTTGAGGACCGCCTCGGCACGCGCAATTAAATCAGTGGCCGGAACGATCTCGTTGACGAGCCCAATGCGATAGGCCTCTGCGGCGTTGATGATCTCTCCTGAGAGTATGAGCTGCAGTGCGCGGCCCTTTCCGACTAGCCGCGGCAGGCGTTGGGTGCCGCCGCCACCCGGAACAAGTCCCAGTTTGACTTCGGGCTGGCCGAACTGCGCGTTCTCCGCCGCGATCCTGATCGTGCATGCCATCGCCGTCTCGCAGCCGCCGCCAAGTGCGAAACCATTGACCGCCGCGATTACCGGTTTGCCGAGATCCTCGATCAGATCGAGAACCTCTTGTCCAAAACGGCTTGACTGCTCTGCTTCGAATGCCGTGACGCGTGCAAGCTCGCCGATGTCGGCGCCGGCTATAAACGCTTTGCTGCCCGCACCGGTCAGGATGACCCCGCGCACCGCCGCGTCATCGCGCGCGTCCTCGAAAGCGGTTCGCAGATCCGTCCAGGTCGCCTTGTTCAGTGCATTGAGCACCTTAGGGCGATTGACCATCACATAGGCGAAGCCGCCCTTCTTCTCGTACACGACATTCGCGAGCGTCAATGCTGCCGACAAAGCGGTCTGTGGGGGTACCGGCGAAGGCGCAAGCGTCGCTGCTGCTGTGGCCATGATTCATCTCTCCTGTCTGAAAATGCGGCGAGCCAGCGTAGAAGCGCTGGCCCGCGGCGCTGAATCACACGAAGGCGCCGAGGCCAGTAATGGCCTTGCCGACAATCAGATTTTGCATCTGATATGTGCCCTCGTAGGAATAGAGCGCTTCGCAATCTGCAAAGAACCGCGCGGCCTTGTAGTCAGCGACGATGCCGTTGCCGCCGAGCAGCTCGCGAGCCCAGGCGACGGTCTCGCGGCACTTGGCCGTGCAGAACGCCTTGGCGAGAGCCGCGTGGGCGTCCGTCAGCTTGCCTTCGGCGTGCAACTGCGCTTGCCGCACGATCAGGCATTGCGAGGCCGTTATGTTGGAAATCATTTTTGCCAGTAGGTCCTGCACCAACTGGAACGAGGCGATCGGCTTGCCGAATTGCATGCGCTCTTGCGCGTATTTGAGCGCGGTCTCATAAGCGCCCATGGCGCATCCGGTTGCCATCCACGCCACGGCGTAGCGTGTCATCTTCAGCACCTTCGCGGTGTCGCGGAACGAGTTGCCGCCTTGAAGACGGTTCGCGTCCGGTACCCGGACATCCTTCAGCGTTATGTGGCCGTTCTGGACGACCTTGAGCGCGATCTTGTTCTCGATCTTCACGACGCTGAACCCGGGCGTCGTTTTGTTCTCGACGATGAAGCCCTTGACCTGGTTGTCGGCGACATCGCGCGCCCAGATAATCGCGACATCGCACCATGGAGCGTTGCCAATCCACCGCTTCTCGCCGTTGAGAATCCAGCTGTCGCCCTCGCGCTTAGCCGTGGTCAGCATGCCGCCGCTTATACCCGAGCCCACCAGCGGCTCGGTTAGGCCGAAACAGCCAATCTTCTCGAAACGCGCCATCGACGGCAGCCACTTCTGCTTCTGCTCTTCTGATCCGTCGATATAGATGGAGCCCATCGCCAAGCCACTGTGCACCCCGTTGAAAGTCGAGAATGATGGGTCGACGCGTGCGATCTCCATTTGAACAAAGCCTAGGAGGGCCAAGCTTCCGCCAGCGCAGCCGTAGCCGTGCATCGCAAGCCCGCCAATCCCGAGCTCTTTCACAGCCGGCAGCAGTTCGAACGGAAAGGCGTCTTCCACCCAGTACTTCGTGATGACGGGTGCGACCTTGTCCTCCATGAACGCGCGCACCCGCTTCACCGTCGCGAGTTCCTCGGCGTTCAAGGTTTCGTAGAGCTCGTAGAAGTCGCTATTCGGCTCGGGCAGCGGCTTTGGTTGCCTTGCCGGCTTTGCGGCTACGGTCGCGGTTGCAGGTGCCATGTCGATCCTCCAGGCAGTACATTTGCTGCCTGATACGAATGACCGATTGCGATGATGCCATCCATTGCACGGGCGTACTGCAACATGTCCTTATAGTTCGCCGCGATAAGCCTTGGTTTAGGTGGTACAGCAATCGTCGAAAAGCTTGTGTCGCCAGAGCAAGTCGAACATTGCGTAATCGCCGCGAACCGGGCACTTTTGTAAAACTGCCGTGAAAGTCGCTCAGAATGATCGGGAAGTCGCCAAGTCAATGAGCTTGGCGACCCGCGGTTTGGACCGCCGCCGTGCACATTAGGCGCATCTTCGCTGAGACCGACTCGTAGATTGCCTAGATCAACTAACGCTCATTCGGCGGGCGTGCCGGCCACCTGCGCGATCATCCGCTGCTCGCGGACGAGCCGCGTCAGTCCCAAGTGAACGAACGCAGCTATCACCGCGCCGACGAGAGGAGCGGTGATATATAGCCATGCGTCGGCGAAATTCCCGATCGCCACCATTGGACCAAGTGCCCGCGCCGGATTGAACGCTGCGCCGGTTAAAGCCCCGCCCATGATGATATTTAGAGTGAGAGTCATTCCGATGGCGAGCGGCGCGAGATTGCCAGCCCGGCCAGCAACCGCTGTGCTGAGCACGACGGTCACCAGGAAGAAGGCGAGCGCGGCCTCGACCACAAATCCAATTACGGGTGTGATTGTGATCATGGTTGCGCCGAGGGCGAGCCCGTGCGCTAGCTGGGGCATGCCCAGCCCACTCGCCGTGCCGCCGAGTACTGCCCCGAGCAGCAGTGCGCCTACAATGCCACCCATGCATTGGCTAATGATGTAGCCTAGTGCATCGCTGAAGCGCATCGCGCCCGTTGCGAGCACGCCGATTGTGACTGCCGGGTTCATGTGGCCCCCGGAAATGCTGCCGTAAGCAAAAGCGAAAACCATGATGGTAAGACCGTGAGCGAAAGCAATCGCGGTGATACCGCTGAGACCGGCGGCGCCGCTGACCACGGCCGCGCCGGCTCCAATGAAAACGAACGCGAAGGTACCGATAAATTCCGCGACGAGCTTCGGAGCAAGAGAATTTGGCATCGCTAATCTCCAACAAGATACCTGCGTTCAGTTCTAATAATGGTCTTCCGTTGCAGTGACTTTGCCTCTGAACACGCTGAAACTAATCGCGGTGTAGATGAGCATCAGCGGAAACACGATGAGGCCCGCACCCCAAAACATGAACGCGAGGCTGGAGTGTGGAGCCGCCGCTGCCTCGATGCTGATCGAGAAAGGAATCATGTATGGCCAGAACGAAATTGCGAGCGTGCCAAACGCCGCCGCGAAAATGAGCGCGACCATTGGGAAAGGCACTTGGTCCCGACGGCGAAGAACGCTTGCGGCCATTGTGAGCGCCGCCATGACGCCGATTGCAGGAAAGACAAGTAGGTATGGCCGCTCCAGCCACCGATGCATGACCCGAAGGTCGTCCGCTAGCGCATAGATGAACACGACGATGAGGAAGGCAAGCAATGCGGCCGACAGATAAGGAATAAAGCGGTAGGCGGCGTCCCGTAGGTCCCCCTCGCACTTCATTACGAGCCAGCACGCTCCGAGCAGCGTGTAGCCAACACACAGGCCGACGCCGCAAAGCATCGAGAAAGGACTAAGCCAACCCCATACGCCGCCGGTATACTGGCCGTTCGAAATCGGCAGGCCCTCTACGAGAGCACCGACCATCACGCCCTGCATGAAAGCGGCAACGAGCGAGCCGCTCGCGAAGCTGACGTCCCATATTGCGGGCATCTGCTTGGCGTTGGAGCGGAATTCGAACGCAACTCCGCGCAGTATCAGACCGGCCAACATGAGAAGAAGGGGAAGATAGCACGCCGAGAGTACAGTCGCATAAACCACCGGGAAGGCGCCCCAGAGCACCACGCCCGCGCTGACGAGCCATGTCTCGTTGCCGTCCCAGATCGGCGCGATCGCGCGCATCATCGTGCGCCGCCGCGCTTCATCGTGCGTCACGCCATAAAGGATTCCGATGCCTAGATCGAAACCGTCTAGCAGGACATAGAGCAGAACGCTGATAGCCAGGACGAAGACCCAGAACATGATCATGGCTATTCTCCCGCCGTCAATTGCGGCGCGACGATCGACACCGGGCGGTTGGGGGTTGCTGCGGAGGGCTTCAGAGCGAGCCGCTCCGCGGGTCCTCCACGCAGAAGCCGGTAGATGAAGACGATCCCGAAGGCGAAGATAAAGCTATAGACTGCGCAATAAACAATGAGCGACATCGCTGCCGCGCGAGTTGTCAGAAAAGGCGTGACCGCGTCGGCGGTCCGCAGTAGCCCGTAAACCGTCCAAGGCTGACGGCCCACCTCGGCAGTGAACCAACCAGTCAAAATTGCGATGAACGGAAGCGAAAAGCTCGAGAAAATAAGCCAGAGCACCGTCCGGTTTTTCTCAATGCGGCCGGTGAGGCTTAGATATGAGCCTGTCCAGGCGAGCGCCAACATGACTAGGCCGCAGCCAACCATGATGCGAAATGCAAAGAACGGGATGAGCACCGGTGGGCGATCTTGCCGCGGGAAACTAGTCAAACCGACTTCTTTGGAAGTAAGGCTCATGCTTGCGATCAAGCTGCCTAAGATCGGAATACTGATCGCGTAATGATTCGTCTCCCCATTCGCGTCGGGAATTGCGATCAACACCTCGCTTGCCGGCTGCTCGTCATGCCATCGTCCCTCGATCGCCGCGAACTTGGTCGGCTGATCGTCATGCACCCAGTCGCCGGTGAGGTGACCGAAAAAGATCTGAGCCGGTACGAGAATAGCGGCGAGGCAGAGTCCCATGCGCAGCATGATATGTGCTTCGACTTTGAACGCACCTCGCAGGAGATACCAAGCCCCTGTCGCGGCAACGCAGAACGCGCCGGTCAAATAGGAGGCCAGCAGCATGTGTGGAAAACGCACCCAGACCGCCCGATTGAAGACGATCAGGAACCAGTCGGTCGGCACGAACATGCCGTTTTCGAACGCGTAGCCGACCGGCGCTTGCATCCAGCTGTTGTTGATCATGATCCAAAATGCCGAGAACGTTGTCCCGAGAGCGACCATCGCGGTTGAAAATAGGTAGAACCATGGAGGGACGCGGGAGCGCCCGAATAGGAGAATCCCGAAGAAGCTCGCTTCCAATGCGAAAGCGGTAAAGCTTTCGTAGGACAGAAGCGGTCCCTGGATCGGTCCGGACATCCTGGAGAGCTCGCTCCAGTTGGTGCCGAACTGGAACCCCATCACGATCCCTGAGACGACGCCGAGACCGAAGGCCACGCCGAAAATCTTGAGCCAGAATTCGAAAAGCAACCGATAAGCAGATCTTTCAGTCGCGAGGTATAGCGCCTCGAGCACGGTGAGCCACGCTGCCAATCCGATGGTGAAAGACGGGAAGATGATGTGGAATGAGATAGTGAAGGCGAACTGAAGGCGCGACAGAAGCAGAGCCGTGAGTTCCATTTGTCTAACCCCTCAGCGCCAGAGATTTGTTTTGGCGAGGTCAATGATCTCGTCGCCACGGCCGCTCATCACCGCCTTCACCATGTAAAGCGTGAAGCCTTTAGCCATCTCGACCGTGATCGATGGCGGCATGGCCAACTCGGTTCGGTTGACCACGGCGTCCACGAGGACGGGCCCGTCATGCGCGAAGGCGGCGGCGATTCCATCGTCCACGTCAGCGGGCTTTTCGATGCGAATGCCGCGAGTGCCGGCGGCTTCAGCCATCGCCGCGAAGTTGGGGTTCTTCAACTCGGTGCCAAAATTCAGGAAGCCGGTAGATTTTTGCTCGAGCTCGATGAAGCCTAGGGTGCCGTTGTTGAACACGACCACTTTTAACGGCAGTCGGTATTGCGCCAGCGTGAGGAAGTCGCCCATCAGCATGGTGAAGCCGCCGTCGCCAGACAGCGCGACGACCTGCCGGCCCGGGGCCGCCTTCTGCGCGCCGATTGCCTGCGCCATGGCGTTGGCCATCGAGCCGTGCCAGAACGAGCCCAATAGTCGCCTTTTGCCGTTCATCGCAAGATAGCGCGCCGCCCAAACCGTCGGCAGACCGACATCGCAAGTGAAAATTGCGTCTGCCGCCGCCTGGTCGCTGATTGCCTTGGCGATCTGTTGCGGATGGATGAAATCTCGGCGCGGATTGACCTTAGCCAGATCATCGAGCTCACGGCGGGCTTTGGCATAGTGCTGCTGCGCTTGCGTCAAATGGGTGTCGTCACGCTTTTGCTTGAGACGCGCCAGCAGCCCCCGCAGCGTTGCTTTGACATCGCCCACCACCCCAAGATCAATCGCTGCCCGTCGTCCGAGATGCTCCGGTCGGGTATCGATTTGCGCGATGCGAACATTGCTGCCATTCGGATAGAACTGCCGATAGGGAAAATCTGTGCCGAGCATCAGCAGCACATCGCAGTCGAGCATCGCGTAATACCCGGACGAGAAGCCGATCAGACCCGTCATGCCGACGTCGTAGGGATTGTCCCATTCGACGTGCTCCTTACCGCGCATCGCGTGCACCATCGGCGCCTTCAGACATTCTCCGAGCGCCAACAACTCCTCATGTGCACCTGCGCATCCGGAGCCGCACAGGATCGTCACACGGATGTCGCCGTTCAACATTGCGGCCAACCGATCAAGATCCGCCGCCGCGGGGGCCATGACCGGCTGAGGTGGCAGCAAACTCGCGGGCTTGGGCGAGGCAGCAGAGGTCGCCGCCTGCAACGCGACGTCACCCGGAATGACCACAACGGAAACGCCGCGCCGGCCGACCGCCTCGCGGATGGCAACTTCGAGGGTGCGCGGCATCTGGTTGGCGCCGGAGACGAGCTCGCAGTAATGGCTACACTCCTTGAACAGGCTTTCGGGATGCGTCTCCTGGAAGTAGTGGGCGCCGATCTCGGCGGAGGGAATCTGCGCCGCAATGGCGAGGACGGGAACACGTGAGCGGTGGCAATCGAACAGGCCGTTGATGAGATGCAGATTTCCGGGCCCGCAGCTACCCGCGCAGACGGTGAGTTCGCCGGTGAGATGCGCTTCGGCTCCGGCCGCAAAGGCGGCAACCTCCTCATGGCGCACATGCACCCACTCGATCTTCGCCTGACAGCGAATGGAGTCGGTCAGGCCGTTGAGGCTGTCGCCAACGATGCCATAGATCCGTTTGACTCCCGCCGCGGCTAGAACTTCAGCAAACTGGTCCGCAACAGTTTTCATGGTTCTCACCACATTCTCCGACAGCGTGGCTGATGTTGCAGAAATATGCGAAACCGCGTCGCGTGCGAATCCGACAGACGTGCATTTGCCTGCACCTTGGTTCCTATCTGCTATGCCAAGGTTTAGGTCTCGAATAGTTTGTGCGGAGTCCCACGCATGAGGTCCAGTGTCGGCTCAGTGGGCGCGATCTGAGGCTGCTGCAAATTATGTGGTGATGAAGCTTCTTAACAACGCCATCAGGAATGCGAGCGTCGCCTCATCCTCCTTTTTGCCGGGGCAGAAAATCCTGTTCTCGGTGTGGGCTTCTTTTAGATGAGCGGAGATAAATATCTACTCTTGCCCGGAGCCGGTCGCTGAGCGAAAATGCGCCTAATTAGGCTTGTTCACCCTGCGCCTTAGGGGTTGCATGGCTGACGACAGTCTACCGATGTTCTTACCAATGTTCATTCGGCGTTTTGCCGACAAGCATCCGTATGCATTCAGCTACGGATCCGCTGTTCTGATCTCCCTCGCTGCGCTGTTAATCGTTCTGATCCTCCCGTATAGCCGCCAACAGCCTGTTCTTCTGTTCTTCGAAGCTGGGGTAGCGCTGGCTACATGGGTAGGAGGTTGGAGGGCCGGAGTTGTAGCACTGATCGGCGGTACCATCGCTTCGGCATATTTTGCTCACCAGAACATCGGCGCGCCGGTTGTGTTCCGGATGGTTCTGAATCTAGTTTATACGGTCGGAATCATCTGGGTAGTTGCCAAACTGCGTTTCACGCAGCAGGTGCTGCGGCAAAGCGAGGAACGGTTCCGCCAGCGCGTGGCTGAACGCACGACACAACTCCAGACGGCTAACGAAGAGCAGCGCTACCAAGTTCAACTCCTCAAGACCATCACCGACAGCGCGTCGTCCGCGCTTTATATGGTTGACCCCGCCGGGCTTGGAACATTTGTCAATCCGGCTCTTGAGCAGATGACCGGATATCGGGCGAACGAACTGATCGGGCATGTCGTCCACGACAAGATCCACCACACCAAGCCGGACGGCTCGCCTTATCCCGTACATGAATGCCCGCTGACAGGAGCGGTGCGGCAGCGCAAGATAGTGCGCGGAGAAGATCTATTCGTACGCAAGGACGGAACTTTCTTCCCCGTCCAGTACACGGCCAGCCCGATCTTTCGCGGAGACGTAGCGGTCGGTACCGTCATCGAGGTTCAGGACCTTACAGAAGCCAAAGCGGCCGAGCGCGCGCTGCGGGACAGCGAAGAACTCAAGCGGAGAGTCATCGAGAGCAGCAGGGACTGCATCAAGGTTCTGGACCTGGAGGGAAACTTGCTATTCATGAGCAGCGGCGGTCAGCAATTGCTCGAGATAGACAACATTGATCCTTATCTGAATGCCTGCTGGATCGACTTCTGGCAACCGGAAGACCGCCCCAGAGTAAGCGAAGCTGTTGCTGCCGCAAGGGCTGGAGGAATTGGACAATTCCAGGCGTTCTGTCCATCAGCAAAGGGGGATCCACGCTGGTGGGATGTAATCACCACACCTATCTGCAATGCGAGTGGCCAACCCGAGCAACTGCTTTCGGTGTCACGCGACATTACCGAGCGCAAGCGGGCGGAAGCGGAAGGACGCGAGAGCGAACGAAAATATCGCGAGATGCAGACAGAGCTGGCGCACGCCGCCCGCGTTGCAACCATGGGGCAACTCACGGCCTCCATAGCGCATGAGATTAGGCAACCCCTTTCCGCGATCAAAATAAGCGGAGATGCCGCTTTACAGTTTCTGACAAATAGTCCGCCCGATATCGATGAGGCAAAAGAGTCTGTTAAAAGCATCGTCGAATACATCATTCGAGCGGACGACGTCATCGGCCGCATTCACCATCTTGCAAAGAAAGGTACGCCTAAGAAGGAAACGCTCGATATCAATGAAGCTATCCTCGAGGTGATTCCACTTACCCGGACCGAAGCCACCAAACGCGGTGTCGCGGTGCAAATGCGGCTGGCAGATGACTTGCCACGGGTTCAAGGAGACAGAGTCCAATTACAACAAGTGATGATCAATTTAATCGTAAATGCGATCGAGGCTATGAGCGGCGCCGGCGACGGCGCGCGAAACTTGTTGATCGGCACCGAGAGAGCCGAAGCTGGCGTGCTCGTCACGGTAAAGGATTCGGGTCTCGGCTTCGCGCCGGCGACGGCCGAGCACCTCTTTGAAGCTTTCTACACGACAAAGCCCAGCGGGATGGGGATGGGGCTATCAATTAGCCGGTCCATCGTCGATGACCACGGTGGGCTACTGTGGGCGAGCGCCGACGAGCCTCGCGGCGCCACATTTCAATTCACCCTGCCTGCCTTGTCAGAGCCTCCATCTTGATTGGAAGGGAAGATTGCGAGAGCGGGCAAACTGACTGACGGTCGGTTGGTCGGACTATGGGCGTGAACGATGTGTCCGTCGATCTGACGCGAATATCTGTAGCGAACTTGCGTTCCAGATTACGAATTTCGGCTCTGTTTCTCAATTGGCTGCAAGAATAGCCAGTCGAAGTAAGTCATGGCGTATCGCTCTTGTTGTGACCGTTTTGGCCGCTCGATGAGGTATCCGTCGCGGCATTGCTTCGAACAGTAGCGTCTTCTGTCGACCCAGCCGCGGCGGTGCGAAAGGAGGCCGATACCGTGATTGCAATCCGGATTTGAGCATTTCATGACACTCTCCTCGCGCGGGGTGCAACGACGATTGCGTGTCCCGCGAAGCATTGCGTACCGCAGTAGAAGGCTCGCCTCTGGGATTCGCGGACGTATCCCGTGCCGATCTTGCAGCCACAAAGCGCACAGTCTTCGTCCTCGCGGGGAACGCGGTCGTTGACGAGAACGAACCTGATCCCACGTAGAAATCCGTCTACTCTCGAATGTGTTGGTTCGGCGCTCATGTAGACCTCTACGCGTCTGCGGTTGCATTTAAGTGCTGGGTCAGAGGATTTCCGAGGGCGAGCGAACCATCCGGCACGATGCCACCGAAGTCGATCTGCGTTGGAGTAGTCCCGTTGCCGGCAAGAGCTGCGTGTCTCGTACATCTAGGCCAGAAATCATCGACATCGTTCATGGCGAGCAGTTCGGCAAGCCGCGTGCGCGCCCGATGGACGCGGCTCTTAATGGTGCCGGCCGCGCAACCGCACATAAGTGCGGCGGCGTCATAAGAGTAGTCCGAAGCGCCGACGAGAAGCAGCGCGTGGCGTTGGTCAGCAGGTAACTTCGCCAGCGCGGCACGGAGTTCTTCGAATTCGACCCGACTGGGCTGCTCGGGGCGCGACACGAGCATGTCGGCATAGCAGCCCTCGACATCCTCCACTTCGCGCCACCGCTTGCGGTATTCCTCACAGAACCGATTGCGCAAGATAGTGGTCAGCCAAGCCGCCATGTTGGTGCCGGCCCGAAACGAATCGATGTGGATGAGCGCGCGCAGCAGTGTCTCCTGTACTAGATCCTCGGCGTGGTCGACACTACCGGACAGCGACATCGCGTACGCTCGCAGGCTCGGCACGGTGGCGAGCACTTGATCGCGTATTACCGGATCCAAGCTCATGCTGTCCTCGCGACGTGTTGCGCACCCGCTCATATCGACCGTCTTTGAGTAGATGCGCCCTATTGAGGGTTGGCACTGCGGCGGTTTTTTATCCCGCTTACATCAACCCACTCGGCGCGAATTTTTCAATTGCACCGAGGTTGATGTAGCCAGCCCAGTGGTTGAGCCGATTTATACCCGCGGCTTATTCCGTCCGGCTTCGGTCGTTCCCCGCTATTTGCGCTTCCACGGGCTGAATATCCGCCGAGTTCGTTTTTTAACGCCAGGCTTCGCGACGGGCGGCTATAAACTCGAGTTCAGTTTTCTAAGCGGTAGTTTAATTGCGGTTGGAGGGGCTTTACGTATTTTCGATAACTGCCCGCTCGCCGCGAAAGTTTGGCAGCCTTGCTCAATCCTCGTGCCCATTGGCTCCTCGCGCGGGAGTACCGTAAAGTATCAAAAATCTGGCTAGGGGTGCTAATTAGCATGCCGTCCTCAACTTCCGGGATGACGACACGTTCGCGAATGCGGTCACGGAGCGCCCTCCTCTACCTAGCAACCGTGTGTCTTAGCGGCTGCTCCACAGGCGGCGCGCCGTCGTTTGATTTGTTCGGCGCCTTCTTTCCAGCCTGGCTGTTGTGCGGCGTGATCGGAATCGCCGCAGCCGGTATCGCGAGGGTTGCCTTTGTCAGCACCGGACTGTCCAACACGTTGCCCTATCAGCTCGCCGTGTGTACGTCGATTGGCGTAAGCGTGGCGCTTCTGGTTTGGCTCTTCGGGTTCGGGCGCTGACGATGGAGGCCGGCGGCAAATCGCGTGTCGCGTCTCGCGCCCGCTTGATCTCGGTCGCGATCGTCGTCTTGGCCATAACCGTCGCGCTTTATGCGCTGCACGAAAGCAACATACATCCGACTTCTAGTGACAGTTCAATCGATGCCGATATCGTTCACGTCGCAGCGGCGGTCGGCGGCCGTGTTATTCAGCTCCCCGTCGTCGAGAATATGCGCGTCGCTGAGGGTAGCCTTCTTTTCCAGATTGATCCGCTGCCCTATCGCCTAGCCCTTGAACAAGCTGCAGCTGATCTGGGTATCGCCCGGTCGAACGCGGCAGTCGCAGCCGACCAGACAAAGAGCGCACAAGAAAACCATGATTTGGCGGTGCGCACGCTGGAAAGGCTTCGTCCTCTGGCCTCCAATGGTTACGTGCCGCAGCAACAGCTTGACCAGGCGCAGGTCGCGGAAAAGGACACCGCGACGAAACTTGTTCAAGCGCAGGAATTGAAAGCCGCAGCCGAAGCGACTGTGCAAGCCAGAACGGCGGCTCTCGCCATTGCCCAGCGGCAACTCGACGATACGACCGTGCGGGCGAGCCACAACGGCCTTGTCGTCGGCCTGACAGTTTCGACCGGCGAAATGGTTATTCCTGCTCAATCTCTGTTCACATTGATCAACACCGACGAGTGGTTCGCGATCGGCAATTTCCGCGAGACCGATCTGAGTGCGATCGCTATCGGCGACTGCGCCACGGTTTTTTCGATGATCGATCGGCAGACTCCTATCAAGGGAGTTGTTCAGGGAATCGGCTGGGGGGTCTTGGATACAGACAAAATCAATATTCCGCGCTCGGTTCCCTATGTGGAGCGGTCGCTGAATTGGGTTCGTGTCGCGCAGCGATTTCCTGTGCGCGTGCGGATCGAGAAACCGCCACAGCAGCTCATGCGCCTCGGTGCCAGCGCCGTAGTCGAGATCAAACATGGTGCCGCATGCCGCTAAGCCGCGTCCGTGACACCCTCTGGGATATTGCCCGCCTCTTGGCGCCGCAGCCGGGCCGGCTCGAGCTCGCAAGCCGATTGGCGCTGATCTGCGCCCTCACCGTGCTGGTCGCCGAAATCTATCAGACGCCAGAGCCGGCGCTGACGGCCTACGTCGCGTTCTTCCTCAATCGCGGCAACCGGACGATCAGCCTCATCCTCGACGTCGTATTTATCGCGCTGATTACCGCGATCATCGGCTTTATCATCCTCGTCGCGATGGTTGTGGCGAATGATCCGATGTGGCGCGTCGTCGCAATGGCTGTGATATCGTTCACTATTCTCTTCGTGGCCTCTGCCAGCAAGCTCGCCCCAATCGGCGGCGTCATCGCGCTCATCGTCGGCTACGGGCTGGACGTCCTGGGCGAGGTGCAAATCGGTGAACTCGCCACCCGGGGATACCTCTATGCCTGGCTGTTCGTCGGCATTCCAGCAGGCGTATCGATCGTAGTGAACCTCCTGCTCGCGCCGGCGCCGCGACGCCTCGCCGAACGGGTTATCGCGCGCCGTCTCGACCTATCGGCCGCCATGCTGCGCATGCCGGATGAACGTATCCGGAGCGAATTCAGGGAAAGCCAACGTGAAGGCGCAGCGGAAATCCAAGAGTTGCTGGGCTTGGCAGATCGCGAGAAAACCTCCCCGCCCCACGACATTGCAGCGCTTCGCCAGGCTGCCCACTCAACGGTCGCGCTGATGGCCGCGATCGACGTGATGGATCGCGAACCGGACGCTTGGCTGACCATCCCGCTCCGCGAATACCTGACGCGGACGCTGCACGAGATGGCCGCTATTTTGAAATCTGGCGGTTATCCGATGGGAATTGCCTGGCAGGCGCCGAATCCGGAGCGTCCTCTCACACCGCTGGAAGCAAACGTTCTTGCCGACGTCAAGGACGCGATCGCCCGCTTCGCCGAGGCGACAAATTTAACCACGCGCATTGATGAAAGGCCGAAAGAATCGAACGGATTCTTCAGACCCGACGCCTTTTCCAATCCGGACTACGTTCATTATGCGTTGAAAACGACTGCGGCGGCGATGTTCTGTTATCTGCTTTATTCATTGCTCGATTGGCCGGGTATCCACACATGTTTCATCACAGTTTACATCGTTTCGCTCGGCACAACGGCCGAAACGATCGAAAAGCTCACCTTACGAATCCTCGGCTGTCTCGTCGGAGCGGCGGCGGGCTATGGCGCAATCATTTTCCTCCTTCCCGATCTCACTTCAATCTCCCAGCTGATGGCCGTCGTCTTTCTTGGCGCGCTCGCTGCGGGTTACGTCGCTGCCGGTAGCCCGCGCATTTCCTACGCCGGTTTTCAGATCGCCTTTGCATTTTTTCTTTGCGTCGTTCAGGGCTCATCACCTGCCTTCGATCTGACGATAGCGCGCGATCGTGTTATCGGCATCCTGATCGGCAATGTGGTTGTCTATCTGCTATTCACCAATCTGTGGCCGGTCAGCGTCGCCAAGCGCATTGATCCTGCGATCGCCACTCTGCTGCGCCGCCTGAGCGCCATGATGAAGGCCGCGGATGCGGGAGGGCGCCGCGCTTTGGCTTCCGCGGCGCAATCTCAGCTGGCGGACGCCAAAACCGATATTGATCTCGCCGGCTACGAGCCAGATGGACTGCGCCCGAGCCCTCCTTGGCTAACTTCGCGGCGCCGCGCAGCCGATGAGATTGCCGCATTGGGGAGTATGTTGCTGTTGAGTGCGGATAATGACGCAAGGACATCCGCGCAAATCGCCGATCGGCTTGAAGCACTCGCAGTCCGCTTCACCCTCTCCCAAACCAAAACGCCCGCACCGGTTGCAGATCGGCAAGTGGAGTGGATGACGTCGCCGCTCTTCCGTATAATCGATACAGGTCTACGGAGATTGGAAGAGGCGCCGATCTGAAACGCGAAATAGGAAAGGACGGCAGGGTATGCGCCGGCCTGCGTTAGTTGCTCTTCTGCTTGTTTGGCTGCCACTTGCCGGTTGCGCGACCTCGGCGCTCAATATGGCGCCCGATCGTCCCAACGCGCCCTGGAATCCCGCCAGGACGGCGGACGGAGAGATCGTTGCCGGCGTGCCGCCGCCTCCGGATCAACGGGGCAATCGCAGCTATGTTCTTCCTTCTAACGCAAATCTGGCGGGAGTGCCGCCGCCGGTTTCCGACCTTGAACGCCGTCGCCCTTATACGCTTCCCGAATTGATCGACATCGCCCAGTCGAACAATCCCATGACCCGTAACGCCTGGAACGACGCGCGGAATGCCGCGCTCGCGGCTGGCATCGCCGAGAGTACTTTTCTCCCCCTCGTTTCAGCCGGCATCGTGCAGGGCTGGCAGAAATTCCATAACGAATTCTCTGCGCTTGGCGCCAAAGTGACCAACGACGTGACGGGGCAAGGCAATATAGAAGTCCTGTCTGTCCAATGGTTGCTGTTTGATTTCGGCGAGCGCGCTGCTCTCGTGGATGTGGCGAAGCAAGGCTCGGTGATCTCCAACATCGCATTCACGTTTGCTCATCAGCAGGTCATCTATAATGTGAGCTTGGCGTTCTACGCCAACGCCGCGGCGCGCGCCCGCCTCACCACTACGATGAAATCGCTCAGGGACGCCGAAGACGTCCAGGCTGCGGCCGAAGACCGGTACAAACGCGGCGTCGGAACTGTCGTTGAAGTCGCACAGACCAAGCAAGCTACTGCCGAAGCTCAGCTGGAGCGGGTTCAAGCCGAAGGCGCCGCTCAGAACTCCTATCTTGCTTTGATCTCGGCAATGGGCATTTCCCCAATGACGCGGCTCACCGTCGCCGACATTTCCCGGCGGCGACTGCCCCCTTCCCTGACGGCGCCAATCGAGAGTCTTGTATCCGAAGCATTGGCCCGACGACCCGATGTCCTCACCGGCTACGCGACAGTGCAGGCGAGCCTTGCCGGCCTGCGCGCTGCACAGGCGGAATTCTTGCCCAAGGTGTTTGCTTCCGGGACTGGCACGCGCCTGGCAGGGAGCTTGAATGTCACCGCAATTCCGGGAATCGACCAGCAATTGCCGATCGTCAATCTACCGGGCAATCAACTCGGCGTAACGACGCACCAGCAGGGGGGCACCGCCCTCGTCGGCGCGACAATGCCGCTTTACGACGGCGGCTCGCGCGCCGCGTTGCTAGAGCAGGCCCGCGACAGGGTCGATAAGGCGCAGACGACGCTCGAGCAAATCCGGAATGAGGCTGCTCGGCAAATCGTCGTGGCAAGAAATACCCTGAAAACAAGTCTGTCCGCATATAGTGCCGCGACGGCCCTGTCTGCTGCGGCGCAGACCACATTCAGCGCCGCGCTAACGGTTTATCGCAATGGCGTCGGATCGATCACCGACGTCACGCTCGCCGAGCGTCAGCTCTTGGTGGCCAAGAATGCCGCAACTGACGCTTACAGCACCGCGCTTTCGGCCGCGGCGACACTTGCTTTAGCGGCCGGCTTACTCGGATCCGCACCACCCGGATAAATCGCCGCATCGATGCCAGCGAACATTCACCCCTGATGACGTGTGCGATGACGACTTATCCCAGCTCACACGTAATTGCCGAGCGAGAGCGCATATGAACGCATCTGTCATTTCAGCCCTGTCAGCTCTGCTGGGAGCCGCGATCGGTGGAACCGCTTCGTTTTTAGCGTCGTGGATGACACAACGGATCCAGGTGCGAACGCAGTGGCTCATACAGGAGAGGCTACACCGACAAGAGCTTTACAAGGAATTCATCGAGGAGGCGTCGAAATGTTACATCGACGCGCTTCAGCACGATAAGGGCGACATTCCATCGCTCGTCACGCTTTACGCCAAGATCAGCCGGATGCGCGTCCTCTCTCCACCAAAGGTCATCGACAGTGCCGAACGGATCGTTCGCAAGATTCTCGACACCTATTTGGAGCCGGACAAGACCTTCCTCGAGCTGCGAGACATGGTCAATAGCAACTCGATCGACATTATTCGTGATTTTAGCGAAGTATGCCGCGAGGAATTTGAATCACTTCGTCCTCCGCAGTTCTGAGATCCCTTACGACAATGCCATTTGGAGAGTTCGGCCGACAGGATCTCCGCCACCCAAAATCTTGTATGCGTTCGAAACGCCCGCTTTGGCGGCCAATTTGGACTCGGATTAAACACGGCTATCAGAGATGTGCAAAACGCGTGCCGGCACGAAGCCTCCGCTTACTTCCCGCGCCCAGGCAGACGGACACCTTTCAGCGCTGTCCACACGATCTCATCATTCCGACAGCCAAAATTTCTCAAGCGAGATCAGTGATGGAAAGAAACGCGAACATGTCGGAATGAGTATTGTACTTTAAGCAATTTAAGACGCCTCTTAATCAGCGGGTCCAAGGTTCGAGTCCTTGTGCGCCCACCAAGCCTTTCAAGCACTTGGCTGGATCGGAAAAGTTCATCCCGACACTATGACCCGCTTTGTTCTCGCGGCATCATGTGCGAGGAAGAGGATCTCTAAGACCCTTAATCAGGTACGTCTCAACCGCGCGCCGTCAGCCTTTAGACCGCGCGTTGACGGCTGATCTGCACAAAATTCTCACTCGACAAATTTTGTATCGATCCGCCGGGTAGACGGAGTTCCTCGCCAGCAACGAGAATAGGCTGCGCCGCCGCCCACGACGTGACGGAACCGCCGATGGTACCGAGCAGAAAACGCGCTTCAGCCTATCTGCGATCCTTTCATTGCGGCGACGTGCGCACGGCCTCCCGTATGGCAATCTCGTCCCGGAGATCGCCGCCGAGAATGCCGCCGAGCGTTGCGCATGCGGCGCCGAACAACAGCGACATGAAGGTCCAGAACGACAGATAGGCCGCCGCCTTGCGCGCCGTGTCGGCGGCCTGCGTGGTTTCCTGCTTGGCGCGGTTGACCACGTCGTCAACGCGATGGCGCGCATCCTCCTGGCTCATCCCGGTACGCGCACCCACGAGCTGTGCAAGGTAGCTACGATCGTCGTTAGACATCCCGTTGGGGCTCAAGGCCGTCAGCATGACGCGATCGATCTGGCTACGCTCTCTGCTGCTATCGTTTGTGAGTGGAGGAGTACCATTCGCACCCGCTCCTGCAGCAGCGCCGTTCGCGTTGCCCTGCGGGTTGGGCCGAAACAGCATGTCGGTGAAATAATCTATCGACGGCGATTCTGCGGCGTTCGCAACAACGGCTGCCGCGGTGTTCGTGACTGCGTTACCCGCTTCCACCCCGATCTTGTTCACTGCGGCGGCAACGAAGACGAACGTCAGCACCACTCCGATCGCCCAGACGATGAGCCCGTTCGCGCCGTCACGGAACCTAACTTCGTCCGTGTGCAACGCGGCGGGTCCCCGGCGCAGCCGTCCCGCGACATAACCGCCTACGGCAAAACCGACCGCCTGCGCGAAGACCAGCCACAACGCCCCGATGATCGTCATCGTACTCGCCGATGGCGAGGACGAATAGGAATAAGGCGACGTGACCGCCATTCCGATGCCGCTGCCGAGTGCGATCACAATAATCGAGACGGCAATTGCGGTGAACGCGCCTGCGATCACAGCGCCCCAAGAAACGCCGCTGTAGAAACCGCCCCAATTTCTCACCTCCGATTCGTCTGTGCCAATCAAGGTTGTTTCGTCCGCAAATACAGTCATGGGCCATGTCTCCTAGGAACATCACGGCACACCGCCGGACGACTTCATGTAGCCATCCATTCGCCGTGATTCCCCAGATGAACCGCCGAGTACCAACTGCGGTTCCTGCCGTGGCCAAGATCGTCATTTCGGGTGATGGGCTACGGAGCACGGAACTTTTTGTTAGTTCGAAATTTTTCATCGATGACGATCCGGCTGTTGCCACCGCTCCGGGTGGCGACAGGTCCGCAAAGCGAGGCTTAAGAGATGCTCAATTTGATCGTAACACTTTTGATCATTGCCCTGATCGCGGCCGTGCTCGGCTTTGGTGGCATCGCATTCGCGGCCGTGGGAATCGCCAAGGTGATCTTTCTGGTCGCTCTACTGTTGTTTGCTATCGCCGCCATCGTCGGAACGGTGCGGACGGTCTAGCCCAGGAGAAATAAGTCATTTCATCGGTCTTTCGGAACATCGCGTGGCTCCGTGCATTCGCCAATCGGGGCCTGACCGGGACCTACTTCTGCGTATCAGGTCGGACGTCATCACTCCGGGCGGCTGGAAATAAATTTCCGCATCAGACGCCGCGACAGTCGAGGCTTTTGTCGACAGGTTGATACCGCCGACGATCTTTCCCCGGGTGGCAAGGATTGCGGTTGCGCCCTGTACATTGACCGCCAGCTCGCCGGTCAACAGAATCCCATGTCCGATGTCGATCGCGTGTGGGAAACAATGAAGACGATTTCGATTACATGTTTGCGCATATTCTTCAGGGTATCGTGAAAGAAGAGTCTTCTTGTTGGCCATGACGACTCTTCGTAAACAGCAAGCGAACGGCGCGGCCTTCATGTGCGGGGAATGTTACCAAGGAGCAAAAGTTCCGCGCGCCGCGATCAGCGGAACAGCTGCTTATCTCGACTTGAAATGACGCCGACATGAGGGAACACAAAATCATGCACGTTCTCATTCGGTAGCGCTTTTCTCATGCATGAAGTGACAACGACGCGCCGGCAAGAAGCCGCACAGGAACGCCGCCGAGCGGCGGTTTGCCGCCGCAGATTCTGAAACTGCGCGGCATTGGCACAAATTACCTTCTCGCGAGTTGTCCATGGCGAGAACTAACAATCCAGAGGTCACTACCGATGCACCCTGCAAAAACTTTTATAGCCCTCTCTGCCGGCATTGTATTTTTGAGCGGCGCCGCCTTCGCTCAACAAATCTCGGCCGGTCGCGCCGACCTGATGACCAGCGTTCCAACATCGAGCCGCACCGTGACCGATTGGTACAAGCAGCCCATCTACGACAAATCCGACAGCAAGATCGGCAACATCGATGACGTCCTGGTTGACCCCAACGGGCAGATCAACGCCGTGATCGTAGGCGTCGGCGGAACTATTACCGCGGAAAAGGATGTTGCGGTGAACTTCAGCGCCATCAAGCCGACCACCAAGAACGACAAGGTTTATCTGACGATGGATACGACCGAGGCTGCGCTCAAGAGCGCACCAGGATTCAAATACGACCGCGACAAGTCGACTTGGATCCCCGAAAATTCCAGCAAGTAGCGACGCAACTAGCCATCGATCGGCTAGCGCCGAGGGCCGCCCTTACAGCACCGATATCCAGGCGGCCCTCATTCGCTCTTGCGAGCTGTCTGAAGGCCGGGGACGATATGGGATATGGAACGCCGCGCCCTTTGAAATGTTCTTGATCTCGGAAGTAGCGCCGATCCCCGGCTATTGATTCGGCAACCCAAACTCAGAGGCCCGAGATTATGTCCATTGGGACGATCGTTCTGATCATTCTTGTACTCATTCTTCTTGGCGGCATTGGCGGCATCGGGGGCTCGCCTTTTTACGGCACCGGATATTACGGCGGAGGCGGATTGGGTGTTGTGATCGTGATCTTGCTGATACTCATTCTGATGGGTCGCATCTAAAACTTCAGTCGCGCATCTCCAGAAAGTAGGCGCTCACGGCGCGAGATGTGGAGCACGCGCCCGACGGTCGTCGGTGGCCGCTTGCCAATACGCCGCTATTTTCGTCGGCTTATAGACCGGTCGCTCCGGCTACCGCCTTGATGCGTCAGGTTCTCCGACCCTAGGCGCTCGACCTGTCGCATCGGCAAGCTCTTCGCTAGTCTGTCGCCTGCCCCGCCACTTTCAGAGTACCCGGCACGCGCGATGGACCGAAAACCGAGAGCCGAAGGTGGGCCGTATATCGGACGGCCGATGCCGCGCTTCGAGGACCTGCGACTGGTTCGCGGAGCCGGGAAGTACTCCGACGACATCACGATGCCGGGCCAGGCGACCGCCGTGTTCGTCCGCTCGCCGCACGCCCACGCCCTTGTAGAACGGATCGACACGGCAGCCGCGCGGGCTATGCCGGGCGTGCTCGCGGTCCTGACCGGCGCCGATTATGTCGCCGATGGGTTGAAAGGCGCGGTGCAGCGCGCCAACCCGGCCGGGGCGACCGATATCAAGGTGCGCGCCTTCGCGCCGGAGAAACGCGCCGTACTCGAGGAGCCGCAATTTCCGCTGGCGATCGACCGTGTCCGCTATCCGGGCGAAGCGGTCGCAGTGGTGGTCGCGGAGGCATTGTTTCAGGCGCGCGATGCGGCGGAGGCGGTGCATGTCGACTACGACGCGCGCCGCGCCGTGACAGATCTGCGCGCGGCAGAGCGCGCCGAGACGATCTTCGCGTCGGCGCCCGATAACGTTGCGCTCGATCAGGAGTTCGGCGACGTCGCGGCCGTGCGCGCAGCGTTCGAAACGGCCGATCTCGTCGTCGAGCAGACTTTTCGCAATCAGCGGATCGCCAATGCCCAGATGGAGCCGCGCTCGGGCATCGCCACCTATGACGCGGCGACGGAAACTTACACGCTGATTTCCGGCAATCAGGGCGTCCATGTGCCGCGCATGGTGCTGGCAGAGAGTTTTGGGCTGCCGGTCGAGGAGGTACGATTCATCTGCCCCGATGTCGGCGGCGGCTTCGGCCTGCGTAACAATCTTTACCCCGAACAGGCTGTCATCCTGTGGGCGAGCAAGCGCGTCGGCCGGCCGGTGAAGTGGACCAACGATCGCTCGGAATCTTTCCTCACCGATTACGCGGGCCGCGACCTCCAAACGACGGCACGGCTTGCGCTCAGCAAAGACGGCCGCATCATCGCCTACGAAGTCGATCACATCGGCACCTGCGGCGGCCAGACCGTGACCTATGTGCCGCTCTCCAACGCCTATCGCGTCGCCACCACGGTCTACGACATTCCGCTCATGCACGTGCGCTGCCGCGCAGTGATGACCAATACGGTGCCGACCGCGCCGTTCCGCGGCGCCGGACGGCCGGAGGCGACGCTGGTGCTGGAGCGGCTGATCGATCTCGCCGCGCATAGGCTCGGCATGGACCGGTTGAAAATCCGGCAGAAGAACATCATCGCGAAGAAGAGACTGCCCTATCGCACCGCGAGCGGACTCCTGTACGACAGCGGCGATTTCTTAGGCAACATGAAGCGCATGATCGAGCTTGCCGACTGGAAAGGTTTTGCCGCAAGGAAGCGCGAGGCGAAGAAGCGCGGCAAGCTCCGCGGCATCGGCATCGCGAATTATCTCGAGACGCCGGTCGGCATTCCGCACGAACAGGTCGAGGTCACCGTGCGCGGCACCGGCAAGGTCGAGCTCGCGGTCGGCACGCAATCGACCGGCCAGGGCCACGAGACGAGCTTCGCGCAGGTGATGGCGGATCTGCTCGGCGTGCATCCGGAAGACATTGTCTTCATCGGCGGCGATACCGCCAAGATTCCGTCGGGCAGCGGCACTCATTCCGACCGCTCGATGCGGCTCGCCGGCACGCTGATGGTGGAAGCGTCCGCGGAGGTCGTGGCACAGGCCAAGGCTCTGGCGGCAAAAATCCTCGGCGTTCCGGAGATTGAGGTGTCCTTCAGCGATGGCCTGTTCGCGACGCCCAACAGCAACCGGAAGCTGACTATTTTTGACGTTGCGCAGGCGATAAACGACGATCCAGCGCACGCCGGCCAGCTCCTGCAATCCAAAAAAACGTTCACCGGCCGCATTCCGGCCTATCCGACCGGCTGCGCGATCTGCGAGGTCGAAATCGATCCCGATACCGGCGCCGTCAGTATTCCGCGCTACGGCTCGATCGACGACGCCGGACAGGCGATCAATCCGCTGATCCTGCACGGCCAGGTGCATGGCGGCATCGTGCAGGGCATCGGCCAAGCGCTGGTCGAGGAGGTGCGTTACGACGACAACGGCCAGCTGCTCACCGGCAGCTTCATGGACTACGCCGTTCCGCGCGCCGACCTGGTGCCGTCATTCGACATCACGCTGACGGAGGACCCGACCAGCGGCAACCCGCTCCGCGTCAAAGGCGGCGGCGAGGCCGGCATCACGCCGGCACTGGCGGTGGTGATGAACGCCATCATGGACGCGCTGAAGGATTACGGCATCGAGCATTTCGACATGCCGGCAACGCCGGCGCGCGTCTGGAGCGCGATCCGGACGGCTGCTACTCCGTCTTCCAGGGAATGACCTTGCGCTCGATCTCCTGCAGGATAGCGGTCGCGATCAGCCCGAGCACGCCGACCGTGACAATGCCGACGAACATGACGTCGACCTGCAGCAGTTCCCACGAATTCCAGATCAGGTAGCCGATGCCGGTCTTGGTGGCGACGAATTCGGCAGCGACCAGAACGATGAACGAGACCGCGAGCGCGATGCGCAGGCCTGCGAAGATCATCGGCAGCGCGCCGAAGAACACGATGCGGCGGAAGATCACCGATTGGCTGGCGCCATAGTTCTTGGCCACATCCCAATAGATGCGTTCGATATTGGCGGCTCCGACATAGGTGTTGATCACCACCGGAAAGAACACCGCGATCACCACCAGCGCAATTTTGGAGGCATCGCCGAAGCCGAAAGCGAGCAGCAGCAGCGGCATCAATGCGATCTTGGGAATCGGGAAGAGCGTTGCAATCAGCGGATCGAAGAAGATGCGCACCGGACGGAACATCGCCATGAGCAGGCCCACCACGATGGCGGGAATGCTGCCGATGAAGAAGCCAGCAAATATGCGGTAGAGCGTCACCAGCGAATTCGTCTCAAGCTCGCCGCTCCTGAGCATTTGCCAATAGCGCCAGGCAATGTCGCTCGGCGCCGGGATGAAGCGGCGGTCGCCGATGCCGGCCATGAGCAGAAGCTGCCACAGCGCAATCAACCCGATCGGCGAGATGAGATAGAGCAGCCGTTCTTGCGCTTTAGGGCTCATTTTTCCATCTCCGCCCGCGCCCGGTTCACTTCCTCTTCCAGCACCCGCCAGATGTCGAGCTTGAGCTTGCCGAATTCGGGCGACGCCGAAAGCTGCAACAGGTCGCGCGGGTGCGGGAACGGCACGTTGATGATCTGTTTGATACGGCCCGGATGCGCCGTCATGATGACGGTGCGGTCGCCCATCAGCAGCGCCTCTTCGATCGAATGGGTGATGTAGATCACGGTCTTTCCAGTCTGCTCCCACAGCCGCACCAGTTCGGTCTGGAGAAGAACCCGGTTCTGCGCGTCGAGCGCCGCAAACGGCTCGTCCATCAACAGCATGCCCGGATCGGTGACGAAGGCGCGGGCGATGGCGCAGCGCTGGCGCATGCCGCCGGATAGCTGATGCGGATAGTGGTTGCGAAAGCGCGTCAGGCCGACCAGCTTGAGCGCCGCTTCGACGCGTGCATCGGCTTCCGCGCGCGGCACGCCGCGGGTGTCGAGGCCAAAGCGCACATTGGTCGCCACGCTCATCCAGGGGAACAGCCCGCTCTCCTGAAACACCATGGCGTTCTCGACCGCCCAGCCCGCGGCATCGACGACGATGGTGCCCGCAGTCTGGCGGTCGAGGCCGGCGAGGATGCGCAGCAGCGTCGATTTCCCGCAGCCGCTCGGGCCGACGATGCAGAGGAATTCGCCTGGCGCGACGCGCAGGTCGATATACTCGATGGCGACGACGCTGCCAAGATCGCTAGCCTGCCCGCTGCGATATTCCCGCCGCAGGCCCGCGATCTCGATCGCCGCGCCGCGTCGCTGCACCGCCATCAAACCTCTCCCCCCGGAGTTTTTAACCGCGGCAGCCCGGCAGCTTGCTGTCCTTGTTCTCGAGCTCGAAAGGCCCGAGCTTCTTGTCCGCCGCATCGACGAAGGTCGCGTTGACCAGCCGCTCCGCCGGGAATGTCTGCGCCGACATCTTATTGGCGACGTACCAGGCGTTGATGTCGAGCATGCTGGCGGTGTTGATCTTGCCATAGGGGCTGCGTGCCGGCCACGGATACTTCTCAAGCAGTTCCCGCCGCGGCTCGGTCTTGCTGCTGACCAGCGCATCGATCACTTCCTGGCGCTCCGGCCCGCCGTGATAGGCATTGCAATAATCGCGGGCGCCGCGCAGCAACGCGGTCACATAGCGCTGCACAAGATCCGGGTTGGCCTTGATCCAATCGGTATTGGCCATGATGACGGCGATGGTCATCGGCTGCGGCTGCACCAGTTCGTCGACGCTGGCGAAGGGCACCGCCAAGCCCTGCTCCTCGAGCTGCCACACGAATGGCGGAATGACCAACGCCGCGTCGACGGCCTTGTTCCGGAACGCGATGCCCATCTGGGTGAACGGCATGATCTTCAGATCCACATCCGAGATGGTCAGGCCCTCACTTTCGAGCATCTTTCCGATCTCATAGGTGGAGACCGAACCCTGGCCGTTGCTGGCGACGACCTTGCCTTTGAGATCCTTCAAGCTTTTGACGGTGTCCTTGAGGTCCGGGCGCAGCATCAGATTGTGCCCGATGGGCGTGGAGACGCGATCAGCCAGGATGGTGATGGGCAGGTTCTTTTCCAGCGCATTGAATATACCGGCCGAGATGCCGCCAGCGACGATGTTGTATTGGTCCTGCGCCAAGAGCGCGATGACATTCGCGGTGGTGTCGATGTCATCCCATTGCAGTTTGATTCCGGCTTTCTCGAAATAGCCGCGCTTGAGCGCCATCAGCTCTGCGGCGTTCGAGGTTGAGTGCGCAATACCGACCTTGACGGTCGTTTCCTGCGCGCTTGCCGAGCCTGCTCCGCAAACGCCCAACGCGGCCAAGACGCAAGACAAGACAGGGGACAAGACAACCCGCCACGACACTCTCATGCGCATTCCTCCACCCTTTGCCTATCGGCTGTCCGGCTTATTTGCCGTCCGACTTGATGAAATAGCGTCCTTCGCGGTCACGATCGAGCGTCTGCTTGTCGCGCAGGCTGCCCAACACGCGCACCACCTCGCGGCCGTCGCGGCTGCCCACCGCGGCCATCAGTTCCTCGAAAAATTTGGGGCCGTCGGCCAAAGCCGATTCGACCGAGGCGAAGCGCTTGCCCACGAAGGTGGGCGGCGCCGGCACCCGCGCTTCGAGGCGATCGCTTTGACCGAACGGCCAGGTCAGATCGTAGCCGGCTTTGGCACCGACCCGGCTTCCCGGCGGCAGCGACGGATCGAGCGGCAAAGTGCGCATATTGCTCATCACGACCAGGTCGCGGTCGGGCTGAAACCGCGTCGCCATCGCCCAGTCCATCTGCTCGTCGGAGAAGATGTCGACGTCGGGGTCGACCACATAGACGTTCTTGCAATTGGCGAGCGCGCCCAGGCAGGCGCTGATGGCGTTGCGCGCCTCGCCCGGCACGCGCTGGCGCATGGCGACGCGAACGTTGAACGCGCCGCCGCTGGATGTCGTGGCATAAACCGCAACGGGCTCCCGCACCGCGGCTTCGAGCGCGCCCCAGATGCTGATTTCGGTGCGCAGCGCGGACAACTGCGCGGTGTCGGTGCGGCCAAGCGTCTTGCCGCCGATGGTCGAGGTCTGAAACAGCGCATCCTCGCGATGCGTAATCGCCGTGACGTGGAATACCGGATTGCGCTTCACGGCTCCGTAGTATCCGAGGAATTCGCCATAGGGCCCCTCCGGCTCGACATGACCGCGCGCGTCGAGATAGCCCTCGATGACATATTCGGCATCGGCCGGAACACGGATGTCATTGGTGATGCTCTTCACCACCGGCAGCGGCGCTTCACGCAGGCTCGCGACAATGCCGAGTTCGTCGACCGGCAATCGCATCACGCCGGCGACGTGATCGATCGGATGCGCGCCGACGACGAAGCTCACCGGCGTCGGCTTACCCGCTGCGGCGTTGCCTTCATAGATCGCCTTGAGGTCGCTCGGCGCCACGAGGTCGATGCCGGTTTCGTGTTCCGAGCGCAGCATCAGCCGCCGCAGCCCGACATTGGTGAACCCCGTTTTGGGGTCGATAACGAAGTCGATCGAGGCAGAGATATAAGGCCCGCCGTCGGCGCCGTGCTGGAGATGCACGGGAAGCCGGGTGACATCGGCATCGGCGCCGGTCAGCACCACCGCTTGACAGGGCGCTTCGTCGCGCGAGACCTCGAAAATTTCCGGCTTGTTGCGCAGCCGCCGCGCGACTTCCTGCATCAGATCCTGCGGCCTGACGCCGAACGCCTTGGCGATCCGGGCGCGACCACCCATGACATTGCCGACCAGTTCGGTCCGCTCCGGGCCGGCCGCGCGGAACAGCACGGCTTTCGCGTTGCCCTCCATCACCTCGGCAAGGCCCGCGAGATCAATGGCCGCGTCGCGGATGTCGAGTTCCTGGGGGCCGAGGCTTTCGATGAAGCGGCGCAACCGGAAGCGCTCGAAATCGACGGCATTCGCCCGCGGCGTCGCATCCGTTTTTTCCGCGACGTTCATCGGCGTTCTCCCCTTTGGCTTTACATTCCAAGCCCACATCACATTCCGGCCCGGAGGCCGCATTCGCCGGCCGTATCCGCAGCCATACTCTTCAGGTGAATGGTCCTCGGTCAAGGCAGGCTGCTCCGGTTGTGCCATGAGGGCAACACACTGATTTTGCTGCGATTGATAAGGATCAAAGCGCGCGCTGCAAAAGAGTCATCTTTCCTTCACGGAGAAAAATGACGCGACGGCAATGACGTGGCAGCACGCTATCTCATAATTCTGGCTGTCCTCTTTGGATCCGCCAGCCTCTGGCCCGTCGAGACATCCGCGCCGGATAGTGCGCCGCCGGCTTACTATGTCACGATCTTCGATTCCGGATCGGCGTTGCAGATCATGGACACCAATTACCCCTCGCTGTTTCCATCGACCTTCGCGCCTTTTGGCGGCCGTTACATCATGCACTTCGGTGCGCGGCGAAGCTTCGATGGGCAACCTCCGGAACAGGTCGTCGTCGTCAAATTCAACAATATGCATGATCTGCTCGCCTGGCATTCATCCGACGCCTTCAGGCGAACATACGATCCGCACCGTATCGGACATTTGCGAGCCTTCGCCGTCGAAGGTGTGCAGGATCGCTCCGCAAATCCGGGAGTCGACTAGAAAAAGCGAATTCGGCCCGCATACCTCACGGCAGTTCGGCGGACGGATCGGTGTCGGCGTGCTCGGCGCCGAGAAGCAATGACATGAAATCGCCGACGTGCCAGCTTGGCACGGGTTCCGGCTGTTCGCTGCCCGGCGGCGGCAGCGTTGCCGCCAGGCTCTGGCTCTTGAGGTATTTGCGGCCGTCAATGCCTTCGTCAATCCGCTCGATCATATAGGGGAAGAACGGGTTGGACGACGCGCGCAACAACGAATCGAGGCTCGCGATCAAGACATTGCGCTCGCCGCGCGGCGCGATGGCGCCGAGATTGATGCCGAAGCTTTCGTTCGGATCGGGCGTCAAGCCGTAAAGCGAGTCGGTCATCGGGAACGGCAGCGCCACATGCGACAGCGAATACAGGCCGACCGGATAGTACATGCCGAGCGCGCGATCATGCTCGGCGATGCCGCCCGGCTCGATCACCCGCTCGACCTCCTCGCCGCTCGGCACATCGGCATTGGTGATGATCGTCGTGCGATAATTGCGCGCGCGACGAGGCAACAGTTGCGCCAGCGCGGTATCGGCGCTCGGACGCAGCAGCGCGCCGAATTTGACGGTGCGGTTGACGTCAAACAGAACGAGCTCGCTGCCATTGGCGGGAAGACGGTCGTACAGCGACGAAACGATCGCGCTGGTGCTGACGGTGAAGTCCATGACCGACTGGAAAGTGATGATGGGCGGCAGCTCGGCGAGCTGGCCGCTGCGGCTATATTGAGCGATTTCCTGCTGCAAAGCTTGCGTGAGCCGATAGGACTGCACCGCACCGTTGACCGGGAATGAATTGTATTTGAATGGATTGAATTCCGGCAGCACGCTGAGCCAGGCGGCTTTGTCGAAGGCGGGAAGCAAAGCCGGCAAGCTCGCCAGCCCTGCAAACCGCGCGAGGCGCGTAATGCCGATCATCGGCGAGATCAACACGATGCGGTCCGGCTGGATGGCCTGCGGATCGGCAATCGCATCGAGCGCGTATTTCAGCGCCAATGCCCCGCCATTCGAGAAGCCGACCAGTTGCAGGGGCGCCGACGGCGGGATGCGCCGCCGTGCCTCGCGCACCGCAAGCCGCGTCGCCGCCGACCAGTCTTCCCATTCGATGTCGGTCAATCCGGCCGGAACCGTGCCGTGCCCGGGCAGCCGGATGACGATCGCAACAAAGCCGTGGTCGCGATAAGCCTGCGCGATGTGGCGTTGGCTGTACGGCGCATCGGTGAGGCCGTGGAGCAAGACGACGGCGCCGACGGGAGGGCCATTGGGCTCGAGCACGTAAGAGCGGTTGAAGTCCTGAGCGAAGTGTCCCGGATATACCGGGCTGCCGCTGTAATAGCGGTTCATCGGCACCCGCTCGTCCGGCGCGAGCTTGTCCGTCACCTCGGTCCGCACGCCATCGAAAATCTTTGCTTCCCGGGCAAGATACTGGCCCCAGTCGGCGGCATCGAGCTCCTTGGCCTTCATTTCATGCGGCACATAAGTGTGCCAGCGCGACAGCGGCGGACCGAGCTGGGCGACATAGATACGAATGCCGAAGAAGCCGACCGCGACAAGCACGATCAGGATCGAGATCCACGTGATGACTTTGCCGATCTTTGACCGCATGAACCGATTCCGCACCAGCGTGGCCACGATGACTTCGGCCGTTATTCTACGCAGTCGTCAGCCACCGCGCTGTTTTTCCCGTGTTTCGTGGAAGACGTGAAGATGAAATCGCGCTTGTCGAGAATGATGATCGCATATCGGTCCATTTTCGGCGCTTCCATCGCAGCGCCGTCAAAATGCCGATTGCCTCGATGCGCCAGGTACCGTGCGTAACGCCCGCTTCCTCCGCCAGCATGGTCCAGATTCCGTCCGACCGATAGCGATAATCGTGCCGCGGCGATTCCCAATCGCCGACGCGAAGTGCAGTCAAAGCCTTGCTGTCGGAATCGACCGGCGCCCGGATGCTGTTTGATCCCAGCGTCGGTCGCTTTACATTCATCGCTGTTGCCGCGGATGGCTTGTTCGCGCAGCCGGACCAGACGAGAGATATAATCGGCTCGCGCAGCCTCACTCGAATGCGATCGCTTCCCGTAATCGCGCTTGATCTTCTCGAAAGCGCGTCCGACCCGTGCATCGCCAGCTTCGCGTGCGCGGACGGTCGGCGGCCATGCCGCCGATGCGCCGATCAGGACACTTCCAAAAACCGCAAAGAAGTCGCGCCGCCACATGACGCCGCCCGCGTTTAAGGTCGGAACATCCTAACAGCGCAAACGGTCGCGCCAAAGAGGCCGAGCGGCCAAGCCGCAAGGCCGGCGCGCCGCCTCAGGGCGACAGGTCCTCGAGCACTTTGCCCTTGGTCTCGACCGCAAAAGCAAGCGTGATCACCCCGCCGGCAAGAGCGACGGCGGCAAAGGCAGCGAAGACATATTGAATGCCCAGATCGGCAACGATGGCGCCAACCATGAGCGGGCCGATCGACGATCCCGCGCGCAGCCAGGCGCTGCCGCTCGCGATGTCGCGTCATGTGAACCTGACGCTGGCCTGCCGTACCGTGATGCAGATCGCGCGCGAGATTGCGAAATCCGGCGGCGCGGGATTGCGCCGTGGCTAGTTCTGGTCACATATAGCGTCCGCACCCGAGCAGCCTTTTTCGTCGACATGACCGCAATGAACCAGGACAGGGAATTCGTTCGCGCGTTGTCGGATTTTCTCGCGCTGCATACCGAGCAATCCGCCGGCTTGTTTCATCACTTGATCGACGCATTCATGCGCGGCGCCAAAGCGCTTCCCAAGCTCGATGCACCGGCCAAGGATCAAATCAGAAGCCGGCTCAAATCCGACATGGAAGGTTACAAGGACGTCCCGACCTTTCTGCAAAATTACTTGCTCACCCATTTGGCGCACGACCAGTGGCCGCCCCAAGCCGTGTTCACCGCCGCGCGCTATTTGCAGCGACGGTCGCATGAGAGGTTTTTTGCCTGGCCCAAACGTCAGCAATTCATCGCCGCACTCGAGGGCGAGCCGATCCGCGGCACGGAGCTGGGATTGCGGCAGATGCTCTATAGCCAGGGCGCCGGTACCACGTTCCTGTGGCGCGGCGTTTCCTGCTTCAAGGCGAGCTACGATCTCGCGATTTATGCGATGCTCGTCAATGAATTGCGGCCCGGCACGATCATCGAACTCGGCGCCGGCGCCGGCGGTTCGGGACTGTTTTTTGCCGATCTGTGCGCGGCAGCAGGATTGACGACAGACGTCATATCGATCGATACGACAGCCGTTGAGGTCGCCGACCCGCGCGTCACCTTCGTGCAGGCCGACTGCATCGCTTGGCTCGCCGCGGCAGCGGCCGATAAGCGCGACTTTCGACGGCCGTGCCTGGTGATCGAGGACTTTCACGGCGATCTCGGCCCGGTCTTTCGCAGCCTCGATGTGATCCTCACGCCTGCCGATTATCTCGTCGTCGAGGACAGCTATCCCAAGCAAAGCGGGATCGCCGCGGCAATTGCCGGCCGGCGCTATTTAATCGACAGCAAATATACCGACTTCTTCGGCATCAATTGCACCAGCGCCGTCAACAGCATCTTTGTCAGGGACACCGACACTGTCGCGTCCTGAACACCGCGTCGCGCGCGGGCGCATGCAAGGCGTGAACAGGATCGAATGTGGCGGCGACGACATGAGAGAGCCAACTGGCCCGTCAAAAACGGCAGCGATGTTACACCCATCGAGCAATCTTGGGTTGAGTAACTCCTATTTGGATGGTTACGGATAATTGATGAAATCAGGCGCTGTTTTTATGCGCGTAATCTTTGACTCCTGATGTGCGGATAATAGTCTTCGAACTCGGAACTTCAGAGGGGCTCGTTTCGACGCAGTCCGTCGCAATTTCCCCAGGTCTGGCTTAGGCGCTTGGCATGAATCGGCCCAACGATATCGGGCTAAAATTCTGGTGCCCGCCTGGGCTCAGCAGCGTTCTCCCGCGCCCCATCCCCGCAGTGCTTGGATTGCCCGACTGGTTCAAGACCCTGCCGCAGCGGGCCTTTAACGCGAGCATGGGGGAGCAAAGTCTGACCGTCAAAAAATGCCCGCCATTCATCGACGCGATGACATCCGGTTATCTCATTCCGCTCGCAACCGATCTGAAGGTTTGCAACGGCGAGTTCACCTGGAATTTCGAATTGCCGAAAGCCCCGATCAGCGACTATCCGCATTCGCCGATTGACTTTCACGATCCAAGCCAGGCGGCCGGCACGCCATTTTTCGAGGACGACAGATTTCTGCTCAAATTCAACAATTTCTGGATTATCGAGGCGCCGCCAGGCTATTCGCTGTTATTCACGCATCCGATCAACCGGGCCGACCTGCCCTTCACCACGCTCACCGGACTCGTCGATTGCGACGCGTTTCATTTCAGCCCCATTCATTTTCCGGCGCGATGGAATGACGCGAAATTCAACGGCGTACTGCCGAAGGGCACGCCGGTCGCACAATGTGTGCCGATCAAGCGGGAAATCTGGAACGCGGATTTCGGCGAACTGTCGGACGAAGGCTTCGTCCGCATGATCGAGACCCAGGATG
>Ga0335073_10000593_pt1 | contig 46841 bp, 42 predicted proteins | sample Lox_Sample_22_FD_207093 | JGI IMG/M metagenome (GOLD analysis project Ga0335073, IMG submission 207093) | Soil microbial communities from Loxahatchee National Wildlife Refuge, Florida, United States - Lox_Sample_2.2 | ecosystem: Environmental > Terrestrial > Soil > Wetlands | place: USA...
GAGCATCGAGAACATCGGCATCATCGTCACCGCGCTCGGCGCCGGCATGACCTTCACCGCCTACGGCCAGCGCGCGATCGGCGCCTTCCTCCTGATCGTCGCCCTCTACCACACGATCAACCACGGCACCTACAAGACGCTCCTGTTCCTCGAGGCCGGGGTTATCGAGCACGCCGCCGGTACACGCGACCTCGACCGCCTCGGTGGCCTGATCCGGCGGCTGCCCCGCACCGCCGTGATCTGTCTGGTGGGCACGGTCGCGATCGCCGCCCTGCCGCCGCTCAACGGTTTCGTGTCGGAGTGGATGCTGTTCCAGGGGCTATTCCAGGGCTTCCGGATCTCGAGCCATCTGGTCGGGATCCTGATCGTGATCGCCGGGGCGTTGATCGCGCTCACCGGCGGCCTGGCCATCAACGCGTTCGCGCGTGCCTACGGGATCCCGTTCCTGGGCATGCCGCGCTCCGGCCAGGCCGCCCACGCCAGCGAGGTCCGCCAGCCCGTGGCCGGCCCCGCGCTGCTCGCCGGCGCCTGCGTGTTCCTCGCGATCGGCGCGCCGCTCGTGCTCACCGCGCTTGACCGCGTGGCCCGCGCGACCGCCGGGATCGACATCCACTCCGAACTGATCGTCCCCCAGCTCGGCGTGATCCCGGCCCACACCAAGTTCTCCGAATTCTCGCCGACCTACCTCGCGGTGTTCATGATCGCGATCACCGCCGTACCGCTCGCGATCTACCTCGCCGGGAGACCGCGGGCCCGCAGCCGCCGTCCGCCGGTATGGGACGGTGGGATCCTCGCATTTCACGCACGAATGCAATACACGGCCACCACCCACGCTAACCCGGTGCGCGTCACGTTCGAGCCGCTGTACCAGCCGAGCGTGCACGTCGAGCGCGCCTCCGACGACCCAGCCGGGCGCTCGGGACCCGTCCACTACCGCTTCGAGGTCATGCCGATCTTCGAGCGCTACCTCTACCGGCCCGTGACCCGGCTAGCCCACACGCTCGCCAACCTGGCGCGACCCATTCAAAGCGGCGACGTCAACCTCTACCTCTTCTACCTATTCGTCGTGGTCGTGATCGCCTACGCCGTGTATGCGTCCTAGCCGACGTGTAGTCCTTTGGATGGCGATGAGGCTCGCCTAAACCGCGCGTCCCGCTGATGGCCTCTACCGCGATGACGGCTATGCGAGTGGAGGTGAGCGATGACCGCACCGATCGAGGACGTGAGCAGTCTGCCCGGCCGGAAGATCAGCGACCAGGCAGAGACGGAGCTCGGCGTGATCAGCGACGTCTACGCGATGGACAACGCCTTTCCGATGTGGGTGGCGATTCAGACCAAGGCGGGCGTCGGCCACGGGCCCCGCGTGTTCATTTCGCTCGCACGCCTCAAGTAAGACGACGGTGAGCTGCCCGTCCCATACAGCAAGGCACACATCCTCGAGGCTCCGGAGGTCGATGTTGCGGACGGCATCTCCGAGGAATGCGACCACGCGCTTCGTTCTTACTACGGCATCGGCGCTCTTGACCAAGAGCTGTGGAGCGATAACAAGGGATACGCGACGCTCGTGCCCGACGAAGCGGGCCCAGCGAGCCGCTCCGGGAACGTCGATGAGCTGGAGTCACCGGACGCAAACAAGCGGACCGATGAGACGATCGGCCGGAGGAACGATCCCGGCCGGGCGGAACGCGCCAAATCTCCGCCGACGAAGTCGCAGCTGAGAGCGCGGACGACCACACGTCGGCGGGCGGGGACGAGCAAGCTTCGAAGGCCGGGTAGGAGCGGGCCGAGACTTATAGGCAGCTTGCGCACAGATCGGCCCCCTCGTGCCACCGCGTTCTTCACATCTCGCTGGGAGTCGCCCGCAGCAGCCACATCTCAGCCGACTCTCGTACGACCCGATCGGAGTCGGCGGCGAGATAGCGCATCAGCGGTTCCGGTTCCTCGTAGAGCGCTTCTGCGCTATGGATCAGCGCGAGACGAACATCGGGGTCCGGATCGTCGGCCAGTCGCGACAGCTCGGGACCTCGCTCCCGGGCCTCCAGCCGAGCGAGCGCGTACAACGCCGCCCGCCGCCGCTCCGGCCCCTCGCAGGCCAGCTCAGCGCACAGCCGCCGCCCCGCCCCCTCGCTCGTAAGCAGCCGCTCCAGAGCACGCAGCACCGCGGCGCGCACCATCGCATCCGGATCCTCGAGGCCGCGAACGAGCACGTCCGCCACGCGCTGATCCCGCATGCCTCCGAGCGCGTGCGCGCTCGCGCGCCGCACGTCCGGGGCGGGATCGTCGGTCAGCAGCACCGAGAGCGCACCGAGCTCTCGCGTGCCCGCCGCCCGGGCCGCGGCCTCCCTGACTCGGATATCTGGATCAGCGAGCACCGCCTTGGCCGTATGCTCGGGGAGCCGGGCTACGTGCTGCGCGACCTCTAGGCGCACGAGCCGGTCCTCGTCGGCCGCCGCCGGGGCCAGCAGCTCGCCCGGATGCGTCACCAGCCGCGCCACCGACCTCACCGCTGCGATGCGCACATGCGGGACCGCGTCGGTGAGCAGCTGCGCACAGTCGGCGCCGACGGCGCAGCCGTCACCGAGCTGCGCCAGCGCCTCGAGGGCCGCGGTCCGTACGCCGGCAACATTGTCCTCGAGCGCGATGCGCACCTGCGCCGCCGCTCGTTGGTCGCCGAGGACACCGAGCGCACGGATGGCGGCGAGCCGGCGCGAATATCGCTCGTCGCCGAGCGCCGCGGTCGCGGCCTCGACCACACCGCCGGCCCCGATCCGCATCAGCGCGTTTGCGAACTCCGCCACCAAGGACAGGTCCGCGTCCAGCAGCCGGGCTCGCAACGGATCCGCTGCGCGTGGCCCCTCGAGCTCGACTAGCCGGCCGATCGCCGCCCTGGCCACCTCTGGGCTCGGATCGTCGAGCGAGCCGACCAGCTCCCAAGGCGAGCGCGATGCTTCAACCGCGCGTAACCGCGCTGTCGCGTCAGCCCGTCGCACGGCCATCCTCCACGTCAGGCGCTGCTAATGGTGACGCGGATGACGGCGATGGCATCGCCCTCCCGGGTTGGCTGTCACGCCGTCGTCGGTCATTTCGCGAACCGTCGGGCCGCCTCCCGGGGCCACGGCTCCCCGTCGGGAGTGGGCATGACGAACCTGTCCGATCCGGGACATCGCCTGCGGCATGGAGAATCCATTCAAGCTCCTGCGCGTGCTCGTCCACGAGCCGAGCCTCGAGCGCTTTCCCTGCTTCGTCGATGACCGCCGCGAGACCGCCTCGGTACAACTCGGCCCTCGAGATCGCTTCGGTCATCTCGATCCGAACTCGCGCCGAGTCGCTGACTTCGATGCGGTCGAGATCCTGGCGCAGCGGCTCGTGTGACACTCGCACCCTGCGGCCCCCGCCCGTCGCGCACCAACCGTCGCCCGCACGACATCGCCGACTTCGGACAAGATCTGCTCGATTCGATCGCCGTGCGTCGGCAGGTTGTGCTTGGTCGGTCGCCAATTCAGCCCTCACCTCGGTGAGGATGGCCCGATTGCAGGCCGAGGTGCTCCTGGGTGTCGCCGTCGGATGGGCGCACGGTGGTGAAGCGTGACGGCAGCTCGCTTCGGGTCGCGGCCGGCTCCTCGGGCGCCAGTCGCGGGAGTTGCGGCAGCGAAAATCGCTGTCTGAGCTGGTTCTGCCGCCGCGGTCGCGGCGGCGGCGCGGTTGGTGCGCAGCGAGTGGTTGTTCCGCCGGCGCGCGGCGATCCGCTCGACACACGCTCGACGGCATCCACTAGATCCCGCCATGCGGGCGTCAGTAGCCGGTCATGACGTCGAATCTCGTCAGCCGCGCTGAGCGTCTCTCGCACCGCGTCCTCAAACGATGAGGCTGAGGTTCTCATGTGGCCTTCCGGACTTGTGATGACCATCTAGAGGCCATCGGCGACCCAAGTCGCGGTTCCAAGCGAGCCTCACCGCTCAGTAGCAAGGATACCGCTCAGGACTGATGCTGGCTGACCAGTTCGAACGGCCACCCCCGGCTGTGCCAGCTGCCCCCAGGGTGTCGTTGTCAGCCCGCGCCGACGGTGGTGCCCTTGGCGTCGATGTCGTTGGACTGGCCAACCACAAAGCTGTGGAGCGAGTCGTGTAGCTTCGCATGCGGTGGCGGTTCCGGCGACGCGATCGCAGCTACAGTCCGCGTCCGGTCATCGGCGCTGATCTAGCCCGGTGGAAGGAGTGTGAGCGTGCCTTTTGGTCGCACATCGACTCCAGCCCCGGCAGCGGCGATTCCCGACTGCACACCTCAGGCCAGGCCGACGCGGAATCCGTAGGACAACTCGGCGCGGGTGGCAGGTCGTCACCGCCCCGCTCGTGTGTTGTTCGGCACTTTGGCACGCGTCAGTTCCACATTCCAGGCATGACGCCTGGGTTACGGATGTGACCGACCAGCGATCCGCGCACGCCTACGAACCGCGGCAAACCGGCTCGGCCCGTTGATGACCCGGAGGCGGCGGCGATACAGCCACACGATCGAGGTAGGGTAGAATCCAGGCTACTGAGCGATGAGGCTCGCTCGGATTGCGGCACCCGCCGCTGATGGCCTCTACGTCAAGAGTTTCTGCCGACGTGGAGGTGTTCGTGTCACCGTCATCGACTGACTGGACGAGTTGCCGGATCGCTCCTGCGCAGGCGAGGGACGGCGGGCTCCGTCGCTTCGCCCTCCGGGCGCGGGCACGGACAGCGCGGCCCGCCGACACTCGATCCGCGCGTGCCCTGAAGATCGACGGTCGCGAGCGCCCGCGACGAGCGATCGGTCGCCGACGGTTCACCTCGGCGGGTGCCCGCCGCGACCGCGGATGCGGAGCGGGGATCGCAACACACCAGCGGCGGGGGGACACAGTCAAGTGATTGCGCTCGGCGAGAAACGAACGTGGCTGCGCCGAGGCCATTTCAACCGCGAGGAGAGCACATCCGATGACGATCGATGACCTGCAAACGGCGCTCGAGGGTCTTTCCACCCAGCGGCTCCAGCGTCTAGTGGATCGGCTGGCGCAAGATCCGGACACTAAGGTGACCGTCGGCGCCTGGCGCCCGCGTTGTCCGATGGTCCTGGCCGGGTTCGATCCTCGCGACGTTGACTTGGACTTGAACCTTCCTGAGCATCGCTTCGCGGTGGTCTGGGATCAGTTCGCTGCCTCAGAACCGAGGTGGCGGATCCCGCTTCCGTTGGCGGCTCGGATCGCTACTCGGCCCGATGTCCAGCTCCTGTTGCGACGCGCCAGCTCCGTCCTAGCGTATCGCGCCGCGCGCGATCACTCAGACAACGGACGCCATGCAAGTCGTCGGCGACGGCACCGAGTCCCGAGCGTCGCGCCGCACCGGATCGAGGGGAGCGCGGCATGAGCACGATCGAACGAATCTGGGCCCGTCAGATCCTCGACAGCCGCGGCAACCCGACCATCGAGGTCGACGTCCGGCTGGACTCGGGCGCGTTCGGACGGGCGGCGGTGCCATCCGGCGCATCCACCGGCGAGCACGAGGCGGTCGAACTACGAGACGGTGGCAGCGCCTTTGACGGCAAGGGGGTGTTACACGCCGTGGCGAACGTCACGGGCGAGATCTCCGACGCGGTCGTGGGTCGAAGCGCCGCCGATCAAGCCGCCCTCGACCACGCGCTGATCGAGCTCGACGGAACCGAGAGTAAGTCCCGCCTGGGCGCGAACGCGATTCTCGGCGTCTCGCTCGCGGTCGCCCGTGCGCGCGCCGTCCACGCCGGCCTGCCGTTGTGGTGGTATTGGCGCCAGGAGGACACACCGCCGCTGCTGCCGATGCCGATGCTCAATGTGCTCAACGGCGGCGTGCACGCCGACAACCGGGTCGACTTCCAGGAGTACATGATCGTTCCGGTCGGCGCCGATACGTTCGCGCAGGCTCTGCAGATGAGCGCCGAGACCTACCACCAACTCAAGCAGGAGCTGCGCTCCCGCCAGCTGAGCACCGGGGTTGGCGACGAGGGCGGGTTTGCGCCGGCCCTGAACTCGAATGAGGCGCCCTTGGAGCTGCTCGTGGCTGCGATCGACCGGGCTGGATACCAGCCCGGCCAGGACGTCGCGATCGCGGTTGATCCCGCCAGTAGCGAGTTCTTCTCGGACGGCACGTACCACCTGACCGGCGAGGGACGCAGCCTCTCATCCAGGGAGATGGTGGATCACTACGAGCAGCTGCTCAAGCGTTACCCGATCGTGCTGCTGGAGGACGGCATGGCCGAGGAGGATTGGGACGGGTGGAAGCTGCTCACCGAACGACTCGGGCCGCGACTCCAGCTGGTCGGCGACGACATTTTCGTCACCAACCCAGCGATTCTCCGACGGGGGATCGACGAACGGATCGCGAACTCAATCCTGATCAAGCTCAACCAGATCGGAACGGTGACCGAGACGCTCGAGACCATCAAGCTCGCGCGCGACGCCGGCTACCGCGCCATGGTCTCCCATCGTTCGGGAGAGACCGAGGACACCGCCATCGCCGATTTCGTCGTCGCCACCGCCGTCGGTCAGATCAAGACCGGTGCTCCCGCCCGAGGCGAGCGAGTCGCCAAGTACAACCAGCTGCTGCGTATCGAGGAGGAGCTCGGGGATCGAGCCAGGTTCGCCGGGCGCGCGGCGGTTGAACGCCGACCAGATTAGTCCTCAGGCCAGCGGTCAAGCTCCTCGCGCAGCATTGCGCTCAGTCGGCTGCGCCCGCAGCGCTGCTCGATGCCGCGCAGTGTCTCTCGGTAGTGGTCGAGCTTTCGCTTCGCTGGCCGCGACTCGAGACTCCGGAGCTTCTCGGCCTTGTCCGCGAGGGAAACGGCGGCGGCGTCCGCACCGGCATCGACGATGTGCCGTCGCAGCACAGCTTTGCGTTCCCGATAGTTCCGGATCGATGCGTCCTGAGTCAGCGCACCGACCAGGCGCACGATGTCCGCGCCGAAGCGCGGTTCGAGCTCGCCCGCCATCACGTCGGTGTCCTCCAAGACGTCGTGCAGGATCCCCGCCACAACGACCTGGGGCGGCTGCGCATCGTCGGCCAGCATGCCGGCGACGGCGACCGGATGCTCGACCGTTCGGCCTGCACGACGCAGACGCGTTCGGTAGACGTCCACCACGAACGCGAGCGCGTCATCGGCCCCCGTGACCTCGCTGAGCTCGCGATTCATGGTCGCCTCCTATTCGGGGAGTCAGGCGGTCTTGTGACCTGGCCCGCTGGCTTGTCCTGTAACCACTCAGCGCCTCGACGGACACCGACTAACGACAGCTCAGACGATGACCTGATCAACGTCCCGACCCGCCCGAGCCGCGTGATCTGATCGGCCCGGCGCCCTGTGGTTCGAACGAGCAACCGGCCAGGGCGTTCGCTCGCAGTAGCCACGGCCCGGCCGTCTGAGCGCCGCGATCGCACCCTCGACGGCTTCGCCCTCCCCGATGCGCCTCAGCGCGTTGGCGCTGTCGGCAACCAGAAAGAAGTCGACATAGAAGCGACGGGTGCGCATCTGTCGCGCTACGGGCTGCCTTTCCAGCTCGATGAGCCGAGCAATCGTGGATCGGACTACCTCCTGGGCTTCGATGATCATGCGACACGATGACCTCGATCGGCGGACGCGACGCCTGCACCGCCCCCAGCCGCCGCGTGGCGTCAACCCGGCGCGCCATAATCAGTCCCCGCCTGGAATGCCACCGGTTCGCCCGCGCGATCTATCCGACCCGGCGGTCTCCTCGGTCGAGCTCCTCGAGGTCCTGGGAAAAGTCCTGTCACCTCCGAAGCTCCGCGTACAGCTCCCCACGACCCACTGAACATGCTCTTCACTCGCCGTTCGTCCGTCTTCGGAGACCGGACGTGCGAGCGTGTCGAGGTCACTACGGCCCCTCGATCCGTACCGGGCGGGTCGCGCACGAGCACACTCGGCCGATCACGGACATCCCAACCTCACCTGCGACCGTGACACCGGCAGCGACGAGACTTCACGCCGAACAAGGCAGACCCGTGCGTCGGGCTCGTCACATTTTCACAGCGCGTCGCTGGTTAGGCACACGACCTCGGTCAGACTCCTCCGGCAACCGGACCGCTGGTCCGGGGCGCGGGTAGATCCATACCGTGAGGAAGGCTTCGGCAGGCGCGCCTTTCAGCGTGCCTGCCGAAGCTCATGGTTCAAGCCTGAGCCGCTGCCAGCGCCTCTTCGCGCAATTTGACCTGCGCGTGACGAACACGATCGTGCGGGTAGCTGCGCCGCTCGACGTGCACTGCGCCAATCGCAGCGCGGCCGACACAACCACCAACGAACTGCTGGAATCCAAGCGGGACGACGCGGCCCACACAGCCGCCCACGTACCGGGCTCCTGCCCTGTCGAGGCGAACCAGACCGGTGCATCCACCCACGAGCCAGCCCCGTTCCGGCGGACAGATTTGGCCCACAAGCCCGCCGACAGCGACGGGCGACATATTAACCGAGGACGAATACGCCTCCATTACGAACCTCCAAGGGAGAGGGGACAAGTAATAGAGGCCATCAGCGGTACTGCACCGCACACTAGCGCGAGCCTCATCGCGCACATATATGTATAGCAGAGTTATCGGCGGGACCCGCGGATACTTGAGGGTGAGACCACCGCTTCGTAAAACCCGCCGACGCGGAAGGCTCACGCGGCCACCTCGTGCCGATTCGCACTTGTTACAGGACCTGATCAGCATTGTCATGCCACTCGGTGGGTAAACATCCACCCCAAACGGGCCTTTGACACCCGGGCCGGCCTGCTCCGATGCTTCTCATCTCGGCCCGGACGCAAGGCCCCGCCCCTTCCCACGGACAGGAAGCGCCTGTGAAGCGAAGGCCGCGCCGGCGCCAGCATCCTGCAGACCGTCGACCGCCGCGCCCACGCCTGTCGCCGACCGCTTCTAACCCGGTCGCGCCACTCGACTGCCTCAGGCCGGCCGGTCGAACCCGCCACCGGTGGATCCTCGTTGGCGATGGGGTCAGGCAATTTCCCGCTCGACCCCGAGCATCCTCGCCGTCACACCCCGCCGCTCTGTATGCGCCCGCGCCTTTCCTCCTGTGACCCTCGCGAGCGTGCCCTACCGCGCCCCGTGCTCGCTCCGCTGCGGACTCGGAGTGTCAGCAGCGCTTCGACCGCCCTCGAGCTGCGCTCGGCCGTCGGTCAAGTGCGCCACGATCCGAGGGTGTCGACCGGCCTCGCCCCGCGCGCTCGCGACGCGGACCGCACCCATCGACCCGCCAGCCAGACCCTCGGTTCGAAGTCGTCATGCGTCGGCGCCCCCGTGGCGAGCCGCGCAAAAGCGCTGAAACTCGTGGTGGAGCCTGATGGAGCGCGCTTCTCGCGGATCAAGGGGTTCTACACCGGTGCCTGCGACCGCGTCCGTGGCCGATTGGCGAACTGGGCACCTGGCGTACTGGTCGACACCGTACGGCCAGTTGACGCCGCAGATCGAGCAAACAGTGCAGCGCGCCGGCAGCTTTGACGCTCAAAGTTCCACTCGCCCGCAGAGCATTGCCAATCGCGAATCCGAGCATGGCGGCCGCGATCGCAGCTCCGATCCCCACGGCGATCACAAGCCAGGCCATGATCGCCACAGGCCTTTGCTTGACGTCATGCCCTCCCTTGCGATCCCAGCGTCATCGCAGTTCTCGCTCGGCGCTCGCGACCATGTCCTCGCACCATTCCAGCCAGGCCGGAACTAGCGGCAGCGCCGCGATGGGTGACTTGCCCAACCGGTAATAGAGAACCTCGAGCAACGTCCGCGCGAAATACGCGCGAAACCCCGCGTCCCCGTCCGGTCGATGACGGAGATACTCCTCACGGAGAGCCGCAGCCCACGGCCAGCCGGTCGTCATCGAATTCGTGCGCACGTACATCCGTGTCACCGCCTGCGCTGCGAAGTAACCGATGTCGCGGGCAGGCGGCGCCAGCGCGGCGTGGTCGAAGTCGATACCCGCCACCACGTTCTCGGCGACGATGATGTTTCCGGCCTGGAAGTCGCCGTGAGTCAATACCGGTCCTTCGGCGTCGAGTACGGCGAGCAAGCTGATGAGCCGCTCGGCGAGCGCGTGCGACCGCTTGCTCGATCCTCGATACGTGGCACCGATGCGCTCGGCGCACGCCCGGAGCTTCGCCCCCTCGTCCACCGCCCGAAGCGGAGGCAGGTTGCTGACATCGAACGCGTGGAGCTTCGCCAGCCAACGACCGGCCAGCCCTACCGCGCCGATGGCCGGCAGCGGGTCGTCCAACCAGCACTCGAGCGTTTGGCCGGCTGCCTCCGCCTGGAGTAGCGTCGGAGGGTCGGGGACGAGCGCCAGCGGCTCCGGAATCGTCAGCGCCCTGTCCTCTCCGAACCCACCCCGCCAAAGCGCACGCATCAGCTCTAGCGCTCGCGCCGGCTCGTCCGCGGCGGAGCTCCGCTTCGCTCCCTTGCCGATCACGGCCAGCTCCACCAGGTCATCCCTCAGCCGCGCGCTGACCAGGTAACGCGCAAGCGGCGGCACCTCGCGCCGCAGCACGACACCGCGCAGCTCCATCAGGCTGAGGTCCCGCGCCTCAAGCACGGGAGCCAGCGCCTCTGCAACCGACGCCGGCGAGGCCAGACCGACAGCCTCGAACTCGAGGATTTCCTCCAGGCGAGCGGTGTGCATCAGCCTCACGGCTCCCGAATCCTCACGAGTGCGGGATCCCACACGTTGCCCAACCATCGGGGCGCCCGCGCGAATTCGTCGACGAGGTCTGCCGCAATCTGGCCAAGCAGCGGCGGGAAGATCGGGCGGTTGCTGCCGGGATCGATCAACTCCAAGCGTTCGGACCGATCGACGTCCGGGCCCGAGGCGAGGAACACGAGGTTGACATCCTGGATCACCCCCGGAGCGAATACTTCCGCGATGTACACGAGCCGACCCGGCTCGATCTCGACGTCGACCTCCTCTCGCAACTCCCGCACGAGCGCGTCCAGCACGCTCTCGCCCGCTTTCACGCGACCTCCGGGCAAAGCGTTGTAGGGCCTGCCTCGCCGTCGCTGGCGCGTGATCGCCGCGCGTCCATCGTGGAGGATGAGCGCTCGCGTCTTGACGTTCATCGTGAGCCCCCTAAGCGCTCAGCGGTACCGCAGCTTGCGCTTCTTGCGTCGCGCGTGCCTCCGCCTGCGCTTCTGACGCTTGGTCGGCTCCGAATGCGCCATGACCGCCGCCTCCTGGTTGCGATGAACTCAGGCCGCGGCTGCCCGCCACGACCTCCAAACCTTTGGAATAGAGGCCGTCAGCGAGAATGCTCCCGCGCTTGGAGCGAGCCTCATCGCTCACCACCAAGTCTACTACCGGGCTGATCGGAACTCGCCACCGCTCAGGCAATCCCACAGCTCGCCCGGCTCCGCCATGCTTCCATCGCGGCACGGCGATGCTACGCCCCTTGGCCGCGTAGACGAGCTTCCTCCAGGTCCAATTCGCGTTCGATCGCGCGCACCACGGCATCCGGGACTCTCCCGCGGTGGCGGACGTCCGCGAGCGCCGCCCGCACCGCCTCGATCAGCTCAGCTCGTCGGTGGCCGGCTGGTCGCCTTCAAGGATCGCTTCGGCCCGCCGGAGTCGCAGGTCGTACTGGGCGCGGGCCTGTGCCGCCGTATCGTCCGGTGCCAGATGTGCGTCCTCAGTGTCCTCGAGCCGCGCCAGCGCGGCACGGGCTAGCTCGGCGCGGACCTCCGCTGAATAGCGCACCGTCGCGTCGCGTTCGCCCCTTCCAACGCCCAGCTTGCGTATCAGCGCGGGAAGCGTCAGGCCTGGCGGAACCAGGGTCCCGATGATCACGACGTAGATGAGGAAGACCAGACGATCCCGGTCGGGGACGTCGAGCGGTATCGCAAGCACAGCAGCGAGTGTCAGTCCGCCTCGCATCGCGCTGCACCCGAGCACCACGCGCTCACGCCAGGACCTAGCTGCCGGAACGCCTGGCAGCACGTCGGACTCAGCGTGTGACATCCCGCCCCATTCTCAGCCACCGACGGGGTCGTTTCGGTCCCGGGCGAGAAGACTCCGGCTGGCAGGGGGGAGCTGACTCAAGCCCGCGGGGGGGCAACTCGGGCGCTAGCCGTGCAGACACCGGTGCGCGCGAGCGCGACCCTGAGTCGGTGGAGACCGTCACGTATCAAACTCACGAGTCTGCGATGCTCGGTCACCCGCACCGGAACGGTCGCGTGCGCTGCCGACCGGTGCTCAGCGAAGCCCGATGGGGCACCAGCAGGCGCGATTGGTCAGCGCCGCCGGTGGAAGATCCTGCCGCACTCAGTGGGCCCGGCGATGGCCAAGCCACCCGCCCGGCGCCTGCGCCGGCACTCGGTCCCGGCCGGCGGGGCCCGGGTCGTGTCGGCTTGCCCGGGACCGGTCACGCCGAGCGGAATCAAACACAGCCGATGGAGAGGAGAAACGATGCTCGCCAACCTCATCGTAGCCGTCGTCGTGCTGGCGTTCGCGGCCCTGGGCTGGTACGTGCTCCAGTGCGTGGACTCGGCGATGTTCCCAGACGAAAGCAGCCCGCACAGCGGTGACCCCAGCACCTCACCCGACGCCGCCGCGGCGACGAACGCTGACAGACCAGCAGACAGAAAGGATGGTGGACGCTCCGATGCCCAGGCGAAACAGGAGCGCACGCCGCGTCGGGCGCGGACGCTGTGGCGCTGTAATCACGATCGACGCTGCGCCTCGGCGCACGGCCCCAATCACAGTGGCCGAGGCGCTCGACATCTACCTCGCGACGCTCAGGAACGGCTCTGCGCTCAGTGCCGCCAACCGACCGTACAAACCGGCCGCGATTGACAAGTACCGGCGGATCGCGGAGAGGACGCTGAAGCCGAAGCTAGGCCAGTACCCACTGTGTGACCTTCGGCCCCACGACATCCACGGCTTAGTGAGTGCGCTCCGTGCCACGGGAACCGGTACCGGCACGATCCACGCTACCCTTGACCTGCTACGCGCCGTGTACCGCGACGCGATCAAGCGCGGCGAAGCAAGGATTGATCCTACCTCCGGCGTCGGCAGCCGCCTGACCAAAGCCGCGTGAACTTAGCGAACGGCATCGCGTCAACGCCGATGTGCCAATGTGACTCTCGACGCGGGCGCGCGATTTGCGAGAAGCGTCCCGAGGCCGGGCTCGTCGTTCGGTCCGCGTACGTGCATGTCGAGCACGCCGTGGATCTGTTCGACCGCGGGCGACAGCGCTGGGCGCAGCTGGGGGCCCGGGCAAGTCTCTCCGCGGGTCGCGATGGTGTGGAGGGATTGAAGCCTGCGTCAATCCGACAACGGATACCAGCAGGGACCTCAGTCTATGGCTACCTCCCAAGACATCCGACAAGCGGCGAGCGATCATCGCTCTCACCCATAAAGAGCACACACACCGACGAGGCATCGCGATGAACGCAGCAAGCTTCAGCCGAGAGCACATGTTCAACCAGAGCGACACCAATCACCCGGATCGCTCGCGACTCCAATCCGTTCCCGCCGCGCCCACCGAGACGGCCAGCTCGCGCACCGGGGCATCCAATAGCCGGCGGCGGGTGGGCGTGGCCGCTCACCCCATCGAGCGTGAGCCCGACGAGCTGCCGGACGCGCTCGACGCGTTCCTGGGTAAGTTGTCAAACACGCGACTGCTGCGGCGGGAGGAGGAGCGGACGCTCGCGCGTCGGGTGGAGCGCGGCGACCTGGCCGCCAAGCAGCGGATGATCGAGGCGAATCTCAGGCTAGTGGTCTCGCTCGCTAAGCGCTATCGCGGCCAGGGGCTGCCGTTCCTGGACCTGATCCAGGAGGGCACGATCGGCTTGATCCGTGCCGTGGAGCTGTTTGACCACCGGCGCGGTCTGAAGTTCTCCACCTACGCGACGTGGTGGATACGCCAGGCGATGGCCCGCGCGCTGGCCAACAAAGGTCGCACGATCCGGCTGCCCATTCACATCGCCGAGCGGGTGCGGCGAATCCGAAGCGCCGAGACATACCTGGACGTGATGCTCGGACGCTCGCCCACGAGCGAGGAAATTGCGGCGTACGTCGGCCTGCCCGTCGACGAGATCGAGCGCCTCTGCCAGGCCTCCTCTGCGGTGCTGTCTCTCGACCAGCCGGTTTCCGATGAGGACAGCCGGACGCTCAGCGAACTCACCGGGAACCGACAGCCCGCAACGGCGGACGCAGAAGCGATTCAAGCGCTCGAGATGCTGCTGCCACTGATGCAGCAGCTCGACCCGCTCCAGCGGCGCGTGCTGGCCCTGCGCTGGGGGCTGTGGGGTGAGCGACGCCACTCCGTCGAGGCGACCGCGCAAACCATTGGCACAAGCCGCGCGCACGTCCGTCAGATCGAACGTCAATCCCTGCGGCAACTGCAGGCGAAAGGGGGCACTGAACACGGCCGGCTTTGCACCGCATAGCCTCGGCGGTACGGGAGGCGTAGCGGCCTGCCGACGCCGAACTGTCCGTCCCGCCGCGCCCCGGCCCGCGGCGAGCCGTGGGCTAGTTGGGGGCGGGCCCGATGGTCGAACCGGACTCTGCGCGTAGAGCGCTGAGGGTCACTCCGCCGCGGTTAACCATCGCCGATGGCGTCTTCGTAGCCGTTTCAGTAAGGAGTTCAACGTAGTCACTTCAGCTTCATCGGTGCCGACAGCGCGAGAGACTCGCGACGCTCTCAAGGAAATCTGCTGCCACGACCAACTGTTGGCCGAGCCGTGGCGATGTCAATTGCAGGCCGCGGTGCGCACAGCCGAGCAACTCTCAGACGCTGAGGGCGACTCCTCGACACTCCGCTCGATCCGGACGCTTGCTGCCACCGCCGCGACAGAGTCGGCCCTCGCCGCGCGGTTTGAGGCCAAGCTCTTGGCGCTCTCGCACGAACCATTGCGGCTCCTCAACGCTGAACTCGAGGCCTTGTTCGCCGCTCTCCGGGGCCGTCGCGCGGAGGCTGCCGTGCACCTTGAGAGCGGGACGGACGATGTACTTGACGCGCTCCGGGCTCGCTTGCCTTCGCGGAGCGAGGCAACCGCCGGGGACCCGGTGCCTGACCATGAGGATCGCCTTGCTGATGACGTCGCCTCGGTGATGCGGGCCTATGCCGATCGAGTGGAGCGACTGCTCGTGGATCTCTGCGAATCCACGCAGAAGGCGGTCGGCGCTCCGGCCGGGGGATTGGTCGCCCCGCGAGATTCACGCGTGTCCCCTCGCCCTGATCTGGACACCGTCCTGGTTGACCACGACGAGCAGCTCGCAGATGAGCTCTCAGAAGTTGTCGGCCGGGCGGTAGACATTTTCCGAGACCAGCTGGCCCACCAGGTTGGGGATGCCATTGAGTCGCTGGAGGATCGGATCGACCGCGTCGTGCGGTGCCAAGCGGAGGGAGAGCAAACCGTCCGTAGTCGGTGCGATGAGCTGATGCGATTTAGTCAGCGCATGGATCAACTAGCCCAAGCACTGGAAGCTGTTCGATGACAGCTAACCGGCACTCGTTGCGTCGGCGTCGTAGGTCACATCGTCCCGTCGTCGCGGTTTGCGGCTCGTGCCACCGGCACCGTCGCCATAATTTTCGATGTTGAGCGCTGAGGCTCGCTCCAAAAGCGCGGTAGCGCGCTAACGCCTCTGATTGCACTGATCCGAGAGCGGTCGTTGATGTTGTCGCAAGGTTGTCGTGACGAGCTTGTTCGTGCTGGGTGTCGCTGAGCGGCGGGCATGAAAGTGCGCTTCGGCCGGCTCATCGCGGCGTCGATCATGCGGCGGTGGGCTGCCCTGAGTTCCAGGGGCTGCCGCCTTGCCGTGGTTTTCTCGTGGCCTGTGGGCCAGGCGCAGCGCGACAACCTGCCGCGGTATCGGGGTGAGCTGCTACAGCGCCATGTTCTGCGCGGCGCGATCCGCCGTGACCGACGCCGAAAGCTCGAAGTGTGGTTGGGCGACGATCTCGCCCGAGGGTCCGCGTGTGGTCATTGGTCAGGGGTTGATCGAGCGAAAGAACGTTGGCTTGTATCCGCAGCGCCCACCCGCTCCTTACACAGTCGGGACGGTGGTGTCGTGGGGAGCTTGCCCACGAACGCCGCGAGCGCATCCGGCGGCTCGCCCGCGTCGCCGGCGGTCATCGTCGTCGCCGCTCGGCGATGCCGCGCTGGAGGTCTTCGGCGGCTCCAGCTCCAGTTCGATGGGGGGGTCTAACCGTCTCGGTCGTCCTGGTGGATGGGTTGCGGCTTACCGCTGGATACCTCATCAGAGGGAGAGAGACGATGGGTAATGAGCGCGAGCGGTTCGCCAGCTGTCGCCGGGGCAACCCGTAGCCTCTCTGACCCTGGCTGGTGTCAGGTGATGAATTCCGGCTAGCTGCAATGCGCCTGCGTCGTCCCGGTGCGATCCTGGAGCGGATGCCGCTGCGCTGTCTGTTAGTCGACGACAGCACCCGTTTTCTCAAGGCCGCACGAGCGATGCTCGAGCACGACGGGGTAGAGGTTGTGGGTGTAGCATCGACAGCGGAGGAGGCGGTGGCGTGCGTCAGCCAGCTCGATCCTGACGTGGTGCTCGTGGACATTGCCCTGGGCCGCGACAGCGGATTCGAGCTGGCGCGGAGACTTGATCGTGAGGCGCACGGCACCTCACTGGGCGTCGTGTTGATTTCGACTCACGCCCGCGAAGATTTTGCCGAGCTGATCGCGGTAAGTCCCGCTGCGGGGTTCGTGTCCAAGTCGAAGCTCTCGGGCCAGGCGATCCGCGCTCTGATGAGCGGGCGGGATCAACCCCGGTGAGCAGCCGATCAGCGATTGCCTGGCTGGCGCGCCTCGAGGAACTTGATCACGGCAAGGACGCGGCGATGATCGTCGTCGGTCTCCGGGAGGGACAGCTTGGCGAGGATGCTGTGTACATGCTTCTCGACCGTGCCCTCGGTTACCCACAGCCGGCGTGCGATGCCCGCGTTGGAGCGGCCCTCGGCCATCAGCGCGAGCACCTCCCGCTCGCGCTCGGTCAGCTCGCCGAGCGGATCATCGATGTGTCGGGAGGCGACCAGCTCCTGTACCAGGGCCGGGTCTACGACCGAGCCGCCGCTTGTGATGCGCTTGAGCGTCTCGATGAACTCCTCGACGTTCGTGACCCGGCTCTTGAGTAGATATCCGCTCCGCCGTCCACTGGCCAGCAGGTCCGTCGCATGCTCCACCTCGATGTACGCTGACAGCACGACAATCGCGATCTGCGGGAGCTCTTCGCGGACCGCGCGGGCTGCGTCGAGCCCCTCGGTGGTGCGGGTGGGCGGCATCCGGATGTCGACGACGAGCAGGTCGGGCGTCTGCTCGCGCGCGAGCGCGATCAGCTCCGGACCGTCGATGGCCTGGCCGACGACATCGAAGCCGGACCGCTCGAGCAGGCTCGCGATGCCCTCCCGCAGAAGGATGTCGTCATCGGCGATGACGACCCGCGTGCGGCCGGAGCGAAGGGGCATCGCGGCCTGATTTTGGAGCTCCGTCATTTCACGTAGTATCGGCCACTCGCGCAACCGCGCTGCGGGCAAGGACATGGGACCTGGATCGGCGCCTCGAATGGTCATGGGAAGTGGGTGTTTGCGCTCGTGATCGCAGCAGCGGCCGAGTTGCTGTGCCGATCGGTCGCGGACGTGCGCGGCTCGGCGAGACTGGCGAAGCATCCTGAGGCCCTGCTCGACCAAGCTAACGAGTTCGAGCGGCCTGCGACTGCGATCGATCCGGGCCGCCGCGGCGCAGACGCCCCACGCCCGAAGTTCCGCCGGTTGACCGCCACCGAGCGCAGCCGGCTGCGACACTCCGGAGAGATGCGGGACGCGACCGACCTCGATCCGGCGAATCGTGAAGGCACATCGGCATGGCACGAATCGATCGTTCCTCCCATCTTGTGTGTGGGTGACCTGGTGCGCGCGATCCGCCGGCGGTCCGCGCTACCGCCCGAGACAGGGTGGCTCGGACGCCACAATGTCATCGGGCGCATGCCCGAGGACGGCGCCGGTGAGGCCATCGTCCTGGAGCGCGCATTCAAACACCATGGCCCGCTTGCTCGAAGAGAATCGTGACGAGTTCTCGCAGCTTGCCGCTGAGCAGGCCGCGCTGCGACGCGTGGCGACGTTGGTAGCGCACAGCGCCCCTGCGGAGAAGGTGTTCACCGCCGTCGCCGAGGAGGTCGGCCGGCTGATGGGCGCCGATGTGACCCACCTGATCCGGCGCGAGCCCGACGCCACCGCCACCGTGCTGGCCGGGTGGAGCACGCGCGGTGACCATATGCCCGTCGAAACCCGGTTGGCGCTGGGCGGCGACAGTACCTGGACGGCGGTCGCGCGTACACAACGGGTCGCTCGGAGAGACAGCTATGAGGGTGCGGCGGGTCCGATCGCCGCCGGCCTCCGCCAGCTGGGGATCCGCTCTTCGGTCACCGCGCCGATCTTCGTGGCCCGCCAGCTGTGGGGTGCGATCGCCGTCTCCTCCAGAGACGAGCCCGTACCGCCCGGGACGGAGCCGCGGCTTGAGAACTTCGCGGAGCTGGTTGGCACCGCCGTCGCAAACGCCGAGGCCCGCACGCAGCTCCTCGCTTCGCGAGCGCGGATCGTGGCGGCCGGGGACCAAGCCCGGCGCCGCATTGAGCGTGACCTCCACGACGGCATGCAGCAGCGCCTGGTTTCGCTGGGGCTCGACCTGCGTGTCGCCCAGACGATGCTCCCTCCTGAGCTGAGCGAACCGCGCGCGCAGCTGGACCGGATCGCGGACGAGCTGGATATGGCGATCGAGGAGCTACGCGAGATCTCGCGTGGCATCCACCCGCCGATCCTCTCCGAGGGCGGGTTGGCGCCGGCGCTGCGCACGCTCGCCCGCCGCTCGGCCCTTCCGGTCAAGCTCAACGTGGAAGCCCCGGCTCGGCTACCGGAACCGGTCGAGGTAGCCGCCTACTACGTCGTTTCAGAGGCGATCACCAACGCGGTCAAGCACGCGCACGCGTCGGTCGTGCACGTTCACGTCGAGCAGCGCAACGGCGTGCTTGCGCTCGCGGTGCGCGACAACGGAGTCGGTGGCGCGGATCCCCAGAAAGGATCCGGGTTGATCGGACTCCGCGACCGCATCGAGGCGCTTGGCGGGACGATCGCCGTCGACAGCCCCACCGGCCAGGGAACATCGATCGCAGCAGAGCTTCCAGTGCCGTCCCTGTGACTGCGCGGAGTACGGGCCGACCACCCCCCGGCCGCGAAGCGCTCCGCTGGCCCGTGACCGGTGGCATTTGATCCTTTCGGGCTCGACGGCCTCTGCCCGCCCTCCCGCCCTCTCGGGCCCCCGAGAAAATCCGTTCACTTCCGAAAGATTCGCGCTCGGCTCGTGGCGGGCTCAACCGCCGATCGCAGCCGTCGGGATGAGGCCTGAACTCGCGAGGATATACTGAGAGGCAAAGGCGATGAGGCTCGCTTCCGAGTGTGCCAGCGCTGGTTTCTGCCAGGCGGTGCTGATGGCTTCTACTTGCGTGTCCGTTCGAGCGCACCCTGATGTCAGTGATGCCTCAGGCGCCGAAACCCGACTCGATTCAGCAGTGCCCGCCGCCAGAAGTAGACGGCCAACGCGGCATCGCTCCGGGTGCTGAGGAGTCTCGTCGGCCATCGATTCTTGACGGTCCGTTGGCGCCGCAGGCCTGGAGCGTGCTCTTTACTGACGTCCGGGCCGCCACGGACGTTGAACGCGCTCAGGAGCCCGCATTTTTTCGCGATCTCAACCTCGATCAGGTGATCCGGGGGGTCATCGCAAGTAAAGGCGGGTATGACCTCGCGCCGTTCTTCCATGCGCCGCTGCGAGACCTGGACATGATTCGGTTTCGTCAGGAGGTCTTTGCGGACCTGGAGCAGCGCGACGTGTATGCGCTTACGGCTGCGTTCGCCGAGCAGGAGCTCGTCGCGCGGTACACACGCCAGCGCCGCGCGATGCGCGATGACGATATGGGCTTCTCGCACTACCACCGGGCCCGCGGATTTCTCAACGCGGTCCTCGCTTACTGCGTGGCCGTCGAGCGTCTGACCGACGGCCTCGGGGCCGTGGGGGTGCGCGCTCGTGGCCTGATCGGGCTGCGCGACTATCTCGTCGGCTACTGTGACGGGGCGGCGTTTCGCGAGCTGCGCGACGGGGCGCGCTCACTCGACGAGGCGCTCGATCAGGTTCATTACACGTTCCTCCTGAAGGGCTCGCGGATCACGGTCGGCCCCTACGACGAGCAGCCCGACTACAGCGCTCAGGTCAGCGCGACCTTCGAGCGCTTCCGGCAGAGTGCCGCGAGCAGCCCCCTGCCAGAGTTCCGCGATTGGGATACCTACGCCGCAATCGGTGTGCTGGACCTGGTCGCCAAGGTCTACCCCGACCTGTTCGGCCGGCTCGACGCGTTCTGCGCCGGTCACACCGACTATCTCGATGACACCATCCGTGTGTTCGACCGCGAGCTGCAGTTCTACCTCAGCTACCTTGGCTACATCCGCTCGCTGCGCGACAGCGGGTTGTCCTTCAGCTACCCGGCTATGTCTTCCGAAAGTAAGGCCGAGCGGGCGCTGGACACCTTCGACCTCGCGCTCGCTGCTCAGCGCGCCAGGGACGAGGAGACCGTGGTCTGCAACGACGTGCGCCTCGACGGCAGCGAGCGGATCCTGATCATCACCGGCCCGAACAACGGCGGCAAGACGACCCTTGCGCGGACCGTCGGCCAACTGCACTATCTCGCGCGCTTGGGGTGTCCGGTCCCCGGCCGCGACACCCAACTGTTCCTCTGCGACCACATCTTCACGCGCTTCGAACGCCAGGAAGACATCGAGACGCTCACCGGGAAGCTACAGGACGAGCTCAACCGCCTCCGCGACGCGCTCGAGGCCGCGACGCCGGACAGCCTGTTCGTCCTCAATGAGATGTTCAACTCGACGACCGCGCAGGACGCGCTGTTCCTTAGCCGCGAGATCCTGGGTCGGGTGAGCGACCTCGATGCGGTCTGTGTGTGCGTGACGTTCCTCGACGAGCTTGCCACGTTGAATGAGAAGACCGTCAGCATGGTCAGCACCGTGGACCCGGCCGATCCCGCGATCCGCACCTACAAGCTGGTCCGACGGCGCGCGGACGGGCGCGCGTATGCGCGCGCAATCGCCGAGAAGTACGGCCTGACCTATGACCGCCTGACCGCCCGGAGGCAGTCGTGAAAGCCCGCCTGATGTTCACCGACCGTGAATTCACCGTCGCCCGCGAGCCGCGCTCGGGCGAAGGTGACCTGGTCGCGGACCTCGAGCTCCGCACGCTGTGGGCAGCGATGGCGAACGGTGACCCGATCATCGAGGAATCCTCGCGCGCGGCGCTCCTCGAACCACTCACCGACCCCGTCCAGATCCGCTATCGCCAAGCTGTGCTCGCCGACTGTCTGGCCAAGCCCGACGTTGTCCGCGAGCTCTACGCGCTCGCGGTCGAGGCCGTCGCCGCGGAGAAGAAGGTCTGGCGCGGCTTGTTCAACAACCGCGGCGAAGGACTCCTGCGGCGCTCGGTCAGCGTGCTCGAGCTGCTCGTCGGGACCCTCAGACAGCTGCGCTCGACCACCGACCGCCACGCCGCCGAGTTTCGCTCGGACGGCTTCACCCAGTTCTTCGACACCCTCCGCCGGGAGCTCGACGACGACTACTTCGGCGAGATCTCGCAACACCTGCGGCAACTGAGCTTCCGCGACGGCGTACTCGCCACCGCTCGACTCGGCAAACTCGGTCAGGGCACCGGTTACGTCCTGCGCACCCCGCGCCGCGAGCACCGCATCCTTCGCTTCCTGCCTCCCGCGGTCAAACGCCCCTCCTTCAGCTGGGTGATCCCGCCACGCGACGACGGCGCCGGCTACGAGATGGCCGCGCTGCGCGACCGCGTCCTGAGCATCGTCGCCAACGCCGTTGGACAATCCACCGACCACATCGTCAGTTTCTTCTCCGCGCTGCGCGCGGAGCTCGCCTTCTACGTCGGGTGCCTCAACCTCCACGACCGGCTGTCCGTCCACAGTGAGCCGGTCTCCATGCCCGACCCGCACCCGCCGGGCGACGCGGTTCGTAATGCCATCGGGCTGTACGACCCCTGCCTGGCTCTGCGTCTCGACGGGCCAGTACAGGGCAGCGACCTGCACGCCGACCAAAAGCCGCTGATCATCATCACCGGAGCCAATCAGGGCGGCAAGTCGACTTTTCTGCGGAGCCTCGGGCTGGCACAACTGATGATGCAGGCCGGCATGTTCGTCGCCGCCGATGCATATGCCGCCACCGTCGCGCGCGACGTGTTCAGCCACTACAAGCGCGAGGAAGACGCGACGATGACCGCGGGCAAGTTCGACGAAGAGCTCGCCCGCATGAGCCGCCTTACGGCCGCGATCGACACCGACGACCTGCTGCTCTGTAACGAATCATTCGCGGCAACCAACGAGCGCGAGGGTTCTGAGATCGCCAGCGAGGTGATCCACGCACTCACCGACACGGGCAACACGGTCGTGTTCGTCACCCACCTCTACGAGCTCGCCCACCGCTTCCACCGACACCACGCCGATAGCACCCTATTCCTGCGCGCCGATCGCGGCAACGATGGCCAGCGATCGTTTCGGATCACCGAGGGCGCCCCGCTGCCCACGAGCTACGGCGAAGATCTCTACCGTGAGACCTTCGCGTCGGCCGACACGCCCGCGCCCGATCGGGTTGCTGCCTCTGTCTCGACGACAGACGCGAAGGCCTCCAGCCGGCGATGACCCCGCGCGCAGGCGGCCCCACGGACGACGTGGGGGCGCGGTGGGCTGACACTCGCCGGCACCGGCGAGCGGGGTCGCCACCAACCGGCCTCCGAATGGGTGCCAAACCAGCACCACGGAGCGGCGGTCAGCCGCCACCGGCCTTTGTTGCTGGCGCTCGCGCTCTGGATGTCGCTCGCCGAGCTCCTCGGTAAACGGGATCGCGATCGGACTCGTCCCTGGATTCCGGCGCCGGCAACTCGTACCCGGCGATCACGATCCTCGGCGCGAACCGTGATGCCCCATCCAACAGCATTCGGCGCTGACACACCATCGCATCGAGCAACGAACTTCTTCCTACTCCACGGCACCCTCACCGGCAACTACCCTCATCTTCGAATCAGTGCTCCGGCGGCCGGTCGACGCCGGTTCCTCCGCTAAGATTGTTGGTGAGCGAGGAGGCTCGCTCGGACCGCGGCGTCGCCGCTAACGGCCTCTGGAAAACCGGATGTTCCAGGAGGCCGCGATGTTGCGTTCCAGCGAGCAGATCACGGCGGGCAGTGCGCGCCGCTCACGCTCCACTTACCCCTACGACCGCTTCGGCCGGTTCGCCGAACGCTTGGTTCGCGCGTTCGGCATGCCGTCATTCGTCGCCGCCCAGACGTTAGTGATCGTTGCCTGGGTGGTGACGAACTCTCTGGCTGGTTTGCCGCACTTCGACCCCTATCCGTTCATCTTCATGAACCTAGTGTTCTCGGCTCTCGCCGCCTACGCGGCGCCCTTCATCCTGCTCGCGGAAACCAGGCAGGCGGATCGCGACCGTGCCCGAGCGCGAGCCGAGGAGCGCCATCATGAGAAGCTGGAGAGACGTCAGCAAGAACTGCTCGAGCAGGACAACAATCAGACCCAGCAGATCGCGCGGCTGCTTGAGCAAGACACTGCCCAGACCGAACACCTCGCCGAGCTGCTCGAGCATGTGACGCTGTTGCTCGAGCGCGAGGGCGATCAAACCGATCTGATCGCCGGCCTGGCCGCCAAGACCGTCGAGATGGCCGAGGCCAACCAGGCGCTCACGCGCGAGATCCATGCGCACACGGTCGCAGGCGAACGACAAGGCAACCGGCGCCTGGCGAGCGCCACCGATGCCGCAACCGATGCTAGCCCCGCGCCGCTCCGTAGTCAGGAGGGGCCAGCGCACCTGACAGAAATCGATGCGTCCACACGAACGAGATCGACTAATCGTGCGCCGATCGGCTTTCGAAACAACCACAAACCAGAATTGGAGGACTGAGCGATGCTCTTCTACATCATTGTCGTCGTCGTCGTGATCATGTTCGCGGCTTTCGGATGGTGGGCGCTGGAGGATCTCTTGGAGCACCTGGAGTAACCGTCGGCCCGGGCGGTTAGCTCGCCGTGAGATAACACCAGTAGTGCTCGCTCGCACGCGTCATCGTGGTTGTGAACTTCGCCACGTCAGTCACCCGATGCATTCAGCACGAGCCGTCCCGCCTCGAGGACCGCAACTCCGTCGATGGTCAGGCTGGCCTCGGTCACGACGGCGTCGAGATGGATCGGCACCGAGATGGTGCCCCCGATCGCGGCGCTCGCCGCGAAATGCGACATGGACGGTGCCTGGATCTTCTCGTCCTCGAGGACATTGCCCGTGAGCATCGCCCGTTCGTTCGTTCGTACCTACCCCCAGCTCGGCGAGGTTCATTCCGAGCGGACCATGGGCCTCAAGCAGCCGAAGGTACTCCGGGCCGGTCCCTCGCTCAGCAGAAACCAGTCTGCCGTCGCGCAGGTTCAGCACCGCCGGTTCGTGGGATACCCCAGGGTGAGCGAAGCTAGACGTGACGATCCGCCCCTCGCCGTTCAGAGGGGCGATGAAACCCTCCCCGCAGGGGAGGTTCCCGAATGCGCCCGGATCCGTGAGATTTCCGTCATCAGGGATACCGCTGCGGCCGGTCAGATCGAACGTCGCCTCGGTGCCAAGTGGACAGCTGACGCGCGCGGTCGTTCCCGCGGTCAGCAGTTTGGCGATCGCATTCGAGCGTGCCGCCATCTTCTCGAAGTCGACTGCCATCGCACGAGCGAGCATCTCCGGCGTCACGCCCGGCATCGTCGCCCCGCGGATGCCCGCATCGGTGGCCTGCTTCCTCGTCGTTGTGTGGCTGAGCGATCTGGTCGTCGCCGCGATGTAGAGGTCGCTAGTGGGGCTCCTGGAAACGTTCCACCCGTTATGCCGGGCCGGATGACCGCCAGGCTTTGTCCTCGGATCCTCGCGTAGCGCTGCTACGCGTCGGATCCTGCGTCCTCGCCTGACGGCCCCCGGCCTCGGCCTTCCGGGCGAAACGTTTCCCGTCGACCCACTAGCGTCCGCCGACGGCGGCGCCGGCGAACATCCCCCGGGTCACGCCGGCGATCTCGATCACCGCCTCCCGCGCGCTGCGGCTGACGCCTGCGGCCGCGATGAAGGCGTGGATGAAACCGGGGTAGCGACGCAGCGTGACCGGCGTACCCGCGGCCCGGAGGGCCTGCGCGTACTCCTCGCCCTCGTCGCGGAGGGGGTCGAACGCGGCGGTCACGACGAACGCCGGCGCCAGGCCCGACAGATCCTCGGCGAGGAGTGGCGAGGCGCGCGGATCCGCGGCGTGCGCGCTGTCGGTCCCCAGATAGTTCGCCTCGAACCAGTCCATCTCTGCGTTGGTGAGCAAGAAGCCCTCGCCGAACAGCTCGCGTGAGCGGCGCCGGCGGGTGAAGTCGGTGGCCGGATAGATAAGTAGCTGGAGGGCGAGGCTCCGGCCGCCCGCCCCGGGGTCGCGCGCCGCCAGCTGTGCCACCACGGCGGCCAGGTTGCCGCCCGCGCTGTCGCCACCGACCCCCACCCGGAGCGGGTCGGCGCCCAGGGCGCCGGCGTTGGCCCAGGCCCAGGCCAGCGCGGCGCGGGCGTCCGCGACCGCGGCCGGGAACGGATGCTCGGGCGCCAGCCGGTACGCGACCGCGAGCACGTGCGCGCCGGCGTGACGGCAGAGGAGGCGGCACACGCCGTCGTGAGTGTCGAGGTCCCCGTAGGTGAACCCGCCACCGTGGTAATAGACGAGCAGCGGGTGGGGATCGCCGAGCTCGCGCGGGGCGTAGTGCCTGGCGCGCAGGGCTCCGGCACCGCCCGCTACCTCGAGGTCCTGTACGGCGCCGACCTCGACGGGCTTGCCGGCGTACACCGCCGACAGGCGCCGGCGGGCCTCGCGGGCCTCGGCGGGCGGGAGCGTCTCCGGCGCCGGCTCGCGCCGGCGCTCGAGCACGGCCAGCCCCAGCTGCACCTCGGGCGCGAGCGTGTCCCCGTCGATCCGGATGGGCGGCTTGCCAGACAGACGCACCTGCAGGCGCGGCGGCAGCGCACCCAGCGCGATCGCTCCCCATTGCTCAGCTCTGAGGCTCAGCGTCGAGGGCGAGGAGGCGCGAGGCACGGCGCCAGCCTACGCGAACGCCACTGTATCTTCGTAGCCCATGAGCAGTCGCATCAATCACGTCAGCGTCAACGCGCGCGACCTCGGCGAGTCGGTCGACTTCTACGTCGAGCTGCTCGGGGCGGAGCTGATCCCGACCCCCAACTTCGGGCTGCCGGTGCAGTGGCTGGCGTTCGGGCATACCCAGCTGCACCTGTTCCAGCGCGACATCGAGCCGACGAGCCACCACCACTTCGGGATCACCGTCGAGGATCTCGAGCCGGTCTACCGGGCAGCCAAGCGCCGCGGGTGCTTCGATCACGATTCGTTTCGCAATCACCTGGTCGAGCTGCCGGGCGATGTCGTCCAGCTTTACCTGCGCGACCCGGCCGGCAACCTCATCGAGATCGACCACGAGGGCGTCGAGCGGCTCCCGGAAGACGTCCGCGCCCAGCTGAAACCGCTCTGGGAGCTCAACCCGCAGAGCGAGGAGCAGCTCAGCGGCCGCCTGTTCATGCAGGCCTAAGAGCAGTCAGACGCGCGATTGAAGAGGTGGAGAGAGATGGCAGAGCGGATCCCGACCACGCACGCGGGAAGCTTGCCCCGGCCGGACGAGCTGGCAGACACGATCTGGGAACGGATCGACGGGAAGGACGTCGACGAGGCGAAGCTCGAGGCGCTGATCGATTCGGCGGTCGGCCAGGTCGTGACCCGGCAGCGGGAGGTGGGGATCGATGTGATCAGCGACGGCGAGATGAGCAAGTCCGGATTCAGCACCTACGTCAACGATCGCTTCTCGGGGTTCGGCGGCCGCTCGGAATTCCAGGCCGACGACGTCGCGCCGTTTCCCAACTTGGCCATGCGGCTGTTCGCGACGCCCTCGATGGCTCACCTGATCTTCTCCAACTGCATCGGGCCCGTCGAGCTGTCCGACAAGGACGCCGTGCACCGGGACGTGGCGCGCCTGAAGGGCGCGCTGGGCGACGCCGACCCGTCGACCGCGTTCATGGGCGCGATCAGCCCCGGGCAGATCGCCTTCAACTACCCCGACCAGTACTACGGCTCGCACGAGAAGTACCTGGCGGCGTGTGCCGACGCGCTTTCATACGAGTACCGCGCAATCATCGACGGAGGGTTAAACCTCCAGATCGACTCGCCGGACATGGCGATGGCGGCCCACTCGCGCTCGGTCGGCTCGAGCGTCGGTGACTGGCACCGTCACCTCCCGCTGGCGGTGGAGGCTTTGAACGGCGCGCTCGAGGGAATCCCGCCCGAGCGGGTGCGACTGCACGTGTGCTGGGGCAACATCGCGAGCCCGCACCACTGCGACGTCCCGCTGGAGCAGATCATCGACGACGTGCTCAAGGTCAACGCGGGCACGATCTATGTGGAGGGCGCGAACCCGCGGCACGCGCACGAGTGGCGGGTGTTCCGGGACACCGAGCTTCCCAATGACAAGCGGGTGATCGTGGGCGTGATCGACGTGAAGACCAACTACATCGAACATCCCCGGCTCGTGGCCGACCGGCTGGTGCAGGTGGGACGGCTCGTGGGCAAAGAGCGGGTGTTGGCCGGGACCGATTGCGGGTTCGACACGTTCATCCGCTGGTCGCAGGTGGACCCCGATGTGGCCTGGCTCAAGCTCGGCTCCCTCGTCGAGGGCGCCGAGATCGCCTCGGCGGAGCTCTAGGACGCCGATTCCCGTCCGCGGTGGTTGTACCCGAGGGCGCCATCCCGGGATACTGTCGGCGTGGGCCAGCAGGTCGCCGCCAGGACCTTCAGCCGCGAGGACCGTCAGCGCTACCGGCATAAGGTCCGGGCGTGTCTCGACGTGTTCGCCCGGATGCTCTCGGAGGCGCGCTTCCATCAGGAGCGACGCTCGTTCGGGATGGAGATCGAGCTCAACCTGACCGACGACGCCGGCGAGCCGGCCCTGGTCAACGCTGCCGCGCTCGAGGCGATCGCCGATCCGAGCTTCCAGACCGAGCTCGGGCAGTTCAACGTCGAGATCAACGTGGCGCCGCGGCTGCTCGAGGACGAGGTCTTCTCCGAGCTCGAGCACGACGCGCGGGCCAGCCTGAACGACGCCGAGGAGCGCGCCCGCACGGTCGGCGCGCACATGATGATCATCGGCATCCTCCCCACGATCGGCTCCCAGCACCTGCGGGCCGAGGTGTTCAGCGCCAACCCGCGCTACGCGCTGCTCAACGAGCAGGTGTTCGCGGCGCGCGGCGAGGACCTCGAGATCTCGATCGCCGGCGTGGAGCGGCTGTTCATTCACGCCGACACAATCGCCCCCGAGGCCGCGTGCACGAGCGTCCAGCTTCACCAGCAGGTCGACCCCGAGGCGTTCGCCCGGTACTGGAACGCCGCCCAGGCGATCGCCGGCGTGCAGGTTGCCGTGGCGGCCAACTCACCGTTCTTCTGCGGCAAGGAGCTGTGGCGCGAGACGCGGATAGCGCTGTTCGAGCAGGCGACCGACACCCGCCCCGAGGAGCTCAAGATCCAGGGCGTCCGCCCGCGCGTGTGGTTCGGCGAGCGCTGGATCACCTCGATCTTCGACCTGTTCGAGGAGAACGTCCGGTACTTCCCCTCGCTGCTCCCGGTGACCGACGACGAGGACCCGCTCGAGACGCTCGAGCGGGGCGACGTTCCGCAGCTGGGCGAGCTGCGGTTGCACAACGGCACGATCTACCGCTGGAACCGGCCGATCTACGACGTCGTGCGCGAGCAGCCCCACCTGCGGGTCGAGAACCGCGTCCTCCCGGCGGGCCCGACGGTCGTCGACATCATGGCCAACGCCGCCTTCTACTACGGGTTGATCCGAATGATCGCCGAGGACGAGCGCCCGCTCTGGTCGCAGATGTCCTTCTCCGCCGCGGAGGAGAACTTCCACGCGGGCGCGCGCGAGGGGATCGACGCCCGGCTGTACTGGCCGGGCCTGGGAGAGGTCCCGGCCGCCGAGCTCGTCGTACGCCGGTTGCTGCCGCTGGCGCGCCAGGGTCTCGCGCTCTGGGGCGTGGCGTCGTCGGACGCCGACCGCCTGCTCGAGATCATCGAGCGCCGCTGCGTGACGCTCCGCAACGGCGCCGCCTGGCAGAGCCAGGTGTTCCACGCTCTGTACGACGAGAAGGGGATGGATCGGGGCGATGCGCTGCGCGAGATGACGCGGCGCTACCGCGAGCACATGCACTCGAACCAGCCGGTCCACGAGTGGCCGATCGACTGAGCGCGTGAGCGACGCGTATCGCTCAGCCGGCGTCGACTATGAGGCGCTGGACGCCGGCAAACGGAGCGCCCTGACCGAGGCGCTGGCGACCTCCGAGCTGCTGCGCGCCGCCGGGGGACGGGCGCTCGACGAGTCGCGGGGGGAGCCCGCGTTCGTGTTCGAGGCCGGCGGCCGGACGCTGGCTTTCGTGGTCGAGGGGCTTGGGACGAAGTCGATCATCGCCCGTCAGGTCGACGAGCAACTCGGAGTGGATGGGATGAAGTCGGCGGCGCCTGGCGGCGGCGCCTCAGGTTTCGCGAACGTGGCCTACGACACGGTGGCGGCAATCGTCAACGACCTGTGCTGCGTCGGGGCCCTCCCGCTGGTCGTCAACGCCTACTTCGCCACCGGCTCATCGGACTGGTACGCCCGGCGCGACCGTCACGACGCCCTCCTGGCCGGGTGGCGCGAGGCGTGCGCCGACGCCGGCGCGACCTGGGGGGGCGGTGAGTCCCCGTCGCTGCCCGGGCTAGTGGCGCCGCAGGACATCGAGCTGGCCGGGAGCGCGGTCGGCATGGTGCCCGAAGCCCGGCGGGCGATCATCGGCACGCATCTGGCGCCGGGCGACGAGATCGTGCTCGTGACGAGCAGTGGCCTGCACGCCAACGGCGCCTCGCTGGCGCGGGCGGTGGCCGACCGGCTGCCCGAGCGTTATCGGACCGCGCTCCCGAGTGGGCGCACATTCGGCGAGGCACTGCTCGACCGCAGCGTCATGTACGCCGGCCTCGTCCGGGTGCTGCTGGCCAGCCGGGTCGACGTCCACTACCTCAGCCACATCACGGGACACGGGCTGCTCAAGCTGATGCGGCCGCGCCGGGAGCTGACCTACCGGATCACTTGGCTGCCGGCGGTCCCCGAAGTGCTGCAGTTCCTGGTGAAACAGGCGGGCATGCCGCCGGCGTCGGCGTACTCGACGTTCAACATGGGGTGCGGGTTCGCGGTCTACTGTGCCGCCGGCGGTGGTTCCGAAGTGGTACGGCTCGCATCGTCGCTTGGTCTTTCCGCGGGCGTTGCCGGCGCCGTCGAGGAGGGGCCGCGGCGGGTCCTGCTCGAGCCGGTCGACGTCGTGTTCGAGTCGGCCGACATGGACCTCACGCCGGATCGCGGGTAAGTAGCCACTCACTCGCCCGTCTGGCGCGATTAGCGAGTTGTCCGTACAGGAGCCCGGTGGACGACCATTCACCGATCGGCGGGGAGCGAGTGGCGAGTTGTCTGTGTGGATGGCGCTGGGCGGGATCGTTTATGGGCCGCTTCGCGGCATCCATGGGGCCGGGGAGGGCCCGTCCTGACCCTGTTCGCGGCCCGTTGCGGCGCCGGCGGTCGCGTTGCGCCGCGGTCGCGCTACGCCGGCGGCGCGGCGTACGGCGTGGCCACCGCGCACGCCACGGCGCCGAGCAGCTCGGCTCGGTTCTGGAGGTTGCTAGCGATCACCGCCGTGTCGAGCGCCGGCCCGGGCTGGGCGAGGTGACGGACCGAGTCGCGTACACCGGCGGTGAAGTGATCCCCGGCGGAGGCGAGATCACCGCCGAGAATCACCGCCTCGGGGTTGAGCGTGTTGCAGAGGCTGGCGATCACGACTCCGACCGTCCGGCCGGATTGCGAGAGCACCTTGGTCGCCACCGGGTGCTCCATGTCGTCGGAGTTGAGCGGATCGAGCCCGAGCGGCTCGAGCTGGCGCCGGACGACGTCGATCGAGACCGTGGCCTCGAGGCAGCCGCGGTTGCCGCAGCGGCACCAGGCGCCGCTGGGATCGATCTGCGTGTGGCCGATCTCGCCGGCCATCCCGTGGGACCCGCGGTACAGGCGGCCGTTCAGGACGAGCGCGGCGCCGATGCCGTGGGACGCCTTGACGTAGATGAAGTCGGTGAGGTCACGCGCCGCGCCGTACGCCATCTCTCCCAGCGCGCCGAAGGCGGCGTCGTTGCCGAGGGTGACGTTCAGCCCGGTGCGGTGCCGCAGCTCCTCGACAGGGTCGAGGTCGGCCCAGCTGGCCAGGATCGTCGGCGAGCCGACGCGTCCCGTCCTCGAGTTGAGCGGCGCGGGAATGCCCGCCGCGGCGGAGCGTACGTCGGCGAGCGAGACGCCGGCTCGGTCGAGCACCGCGCTCAGGAGATCGTGCGCCCAGTCGAGCGCGGCGGCGGCCCGGCGGTCGACGTCGAGCTGGATGCTCTCCTCGGCCAGGATGTGTCCTTCGTCGCTCGCCACCGCGACTCGCAGATGGCGGTGTCCGAAGTCGAATCCGGCCACCAACCCGTCCGGCCGGCGCAGCGAAAGGAGCGTCGGCGGGCGCCCGCTGCCCGAGCCGGCGCCGCCTCCGCGGCCGGGAGCCTCGGTGATCACGCCCTGGCGCAGCAACTCCGCGACGAGCGCGGTCGTCGTGCTGCGCGGGAGCCCGATCACACGTGAGAGCTCTGACCGGCTGACCGGCGCCCGGTCCCGGATCGTCGTTAGCAGATGGGCGCGCAGCAGCGCGTGCGCATTACTTGATTGGTCGGCGGCGCCCGACGGCGGCGTCTCAGGGAACGCGATCCCGCGATTCGAGGTAGTGGCCACGAGCGGCAGCGTAACGGACATCGCGAGCTTTTGGCCCGCTGGAGGTCTAAAAGGAGGCAAAGATTCCGTTCTTGACTGTCGATACCCGAGGGTGTTAGCGTCCTGCCGCTTCGTGCCATCGGCAATTTGGCCATTAGATGCTCAAATCGCGCCGGCAGAGCCGCGTGGAACCCAATCTTTGCGACTAATCCGCAGAACAGAGACGCCGGCGACTGCCACCAGGCCTCCTCCGCCAGGGGTATCTGGTACAGCAGCACGGCCGTCCTCCCGCATCCGGAGTTGACCGATGTTTATGCCGCGTTAATGTGGCTGGACGCCAGCTTGAGGGTTTGCCACTGTAGTCCGGGGCCGGGGCCGAAGTCTCGGCTGAACAGTTAATTCGTGTCCTTATTTTGCGCGTCTGTGAGAGGAGCGTGCAGTTATGAGTGCTCGTTTATTACGAGTATGTGCAATAGGTCTTGCGTTGTCCGCGGTGGTTGCCGGGTGTGGCAGCTCGTCGAGTAGCACCACCAAAACCACAGCCAGTGCCACAACCTCGGCGACCACCTCGAGTTCGTCGTCCACGCCGATCAGCATCTCGGCGACGTCATTCACCAACGACTTCTCCGCGATGAACGCGTTGAAGCCGCTGGCCGCGTCGGGCAAGGGTAAGATCGCGGCGATCTTGCCGGACACCACGAGCTCGACGCGTTACGTCGAGTTCGACGCCCCGGACCTGAAGAAGGCGGCGGCGGCGGCCGGTATCCCGTCCAGTGACATGATCGTCCAGAACGCTCTCGGCAGCGATTCGACGTTCGTCACCGACGCTGAGAGCGACATCACCAACGGCGCCACGGTGCTGCTGATCGATCCGGAGGATTCGGGTACCGGTGTCACCGTACAGCGCTATGCCAAGGCTCATGGCGTCGCCGTGATCGACTACGACCGGCTCACGCTCGGTGCTCCGGCCGGCACGGCGGACTACGTGAGCTTCAACAACGTGCGAGTCGGCCAGCTGATCGGTCAGGGCTTCGTGAGCTGCGTGTCCGCGTGGCACGTCGCCAAGCCGAACGTCGTCGTGATGCACGGCGCGGTCACCGATAACAACGCCACCCTGTTCGCGCAGGGTTACAACCAAGTTCTGGCGCCCTACTTCTCGTCAGGGAAGTACGTGCTGGTGACTCGAACCGCAGGGACCTGGATGCCGCCTGATGCCCTGACGGAGTTCGAGGGCGCCTACACCGCGCATCACAACATCAACTCAGCGGTGATCCCGAACGATGAGACCGGGGCGCCGATCATCGCCTACCTGCAGAGCCACGGCGTGAAGGCCAAGACGTTCCCGACCACAGGCCAGGACGCGACCCTGACCGGTCTGCAGAACGTCCTCTCCGGTTACCAGTGTGGGACCGTCTACAAGCCGATCTACCTCGAGGCACAGGCTGCGGTCGCACTCGCCACCTATCTACGGGCGGGCAAGACCGCGCCCGCGACGCTGGTCAACGCCACGTCGGTCGACCCGACGACCCACAATTCGGTGCCGTCGGTGCTGCTGACGCCCGAGTGGGTCACGCCGTCGAACATGAACGACACGATTGTCAAGGACAGCTTCGTGCCCACCGCGCAGCTGTGCGCCGGCAAGTATGCCGCCGACTGCAAGGCAGCGGGGATCACGAGCTGATCGACAGATCTAGAGTCAAGCGCTAGGGTGATGGGCCCTTCCGGTGGGTAATACCGGAAGGGCCCGTTGCCACCGAGACGATGAGCAGCACATCGAACAGCCCCGCCACCGCGTCCGGGAACAGCACCGCAAACGGCGCGCCGCTGCTCGAGCTTCGCGGCATCAGCAAGAACTTCGGCCCCGTGCAGGCGTTGTCGAAGATCGACTTCGAGATCCCGCCGGGTCAGGTCACGGCCCTCGCGGGAGACAACGGCGCCGGCAAGTCAGTCACCATCAAAACGATCGCCGGGTTGTGGCCGCCCGATGGAGGCGAGATCGTTTGGGAGGGCAAGCCGGCTCACTTCCACGGGCCGCGTGACGCGGAGGCAGCCGGAATCACCACGATCTACCAGGATCTGGCGCTCTGCGACAACCTCGACATCGTCCAGAACATGTTCCTGGGCCACGAGCGGCTGAGGCACCGTCTGCTCGACGAAGGATCGATGGAGTTGAGCGCCAAGGACACGCTCAAGGAGCTTCGCGTGGTGACGATCCGGTCGATTCGCCAGCCGGTCGCATCGCTGTCCGGTGGCCAGCGGCAATCGGTGGCGGTGGCCAAGGCGGTCATGGCCAAGGCGAAGCTCGTGATCATGGACGAGCCGACCGCGGCCCTGGGCGTATCGCAGACGAAGATGGTGCTGAGCCTGATCAAGCGACTCGCGTCGCAGGGCGTGGCCGTAATCATGGTCTCACACAACCTGAACGACGTATTCGCGGTCGCGGACCGGATCGTGATCCTGCACCTTGGGCACATGGTCGCCCAGGCTCCGGCGTCGGAGTTCGACCCGAGCAGCGTGGTCGACTACATGACCACGGGGCGGTCCTCGCGCGTCCCGAGCGCCCAGGCCGAACAGGCCGAGCGAGGCGCGTGATGCCCGACGACGAGTTTTCGAGTCCGGGCGTCCCCTCAGAGCTGCAGGAGCCGCCGCTCTCGACGGAGCTGGCAGAGGACGAGACCGCCGCGCCCGCGGACGACCTGGCGGTAAAGGCGGCCGCGCCGGAGGTGCTTGCCGACTCGCTCGGCGAGTACCTGCAGGTGTGGGGCCGGCGGATCCGTAGCGGCGAAAGCGGCGCCCTGCCGATCGTCGTCGGCCTCATCGTCATCATCATCTTCTTCCAGATCGAGCGGTCGAAGTTCGGCTCGGCGCTGAATCTCGTCAACCTGTTCCAGCAGGCCTCGATCTACATCCTGCTCGGGGCCGCTCAGCTCTTCGCGCTGGTGCTGTCGGAGATCGACCTGTCGATCGGCTACGTGCTCGGGGTCGGCGCTTTCGTCGTCGCCGAGCTGATCGCCTCGCCGGTCAACTTCCCCTGGTGGCTCGGGATCCTCGGCATGTTCGTGGTGACGGCCGGGATCGGCTACATCCAGGGCAGCCTGATCACGAGGCTCCACATCCCCTCGTTCGTGGTCACGCTCGCCGGCCTCCTGTTCTTCGAGGGGGTTGTCATCGAGCTCGCCACCATCGACAAGTCCGCAGTCGGCGGCGTGATCTCGGTCTCGAACTCGAGCCCCGTCTACAAGCTGGTCAACGACAACATCAGCGTCGGCGCCTCATGGGTGATCCTGGTGGTGGTACTGGCGATCTTCGCCGCCGTGTCGCTGCGGAGCGCGGCGCGCCGGCGCGCCCAGGGGTTGAGCGCGCCCCCAATCAGCATCACCCTGCTGACGATCGGCATCACCGCGATCGGCGGGATCGCGCTCGTCTACGTGTGCAGCATCAACCGCGGCCTCCTGATCCCGCTGAAGGGCGTCCCGTACGTGATCCCGTTCATCGGGCTGGTGCTATTCGCCTACTCGGTGCTGCTCGGGCGCACGCGGCTCGGGCGCTACATGTATGCGATCGGCGCCAACCCGGAGGCCGCCCGGCGCGCCGGCATCAACGTCCAGCGCGTGCGCCGGATCGCGTTCATGTTCAGCGCCTTCACCGCCGGACTCGCCGGCCTCGTGTATGCGTCGTTCCTGGGATCTGTCTCGACCGACGTCGACGGCGGGACCTACACGCTGTACGGCGTCGCTGCCGCCGTGATCGGCGGCGCCAGCCTGTTCGGGGGCCGCGGCAAACCGATCCACGCCCTCCTCGGCGGACTGGTGATCGGGGTTGTGTACAACGGACTGGCGTTGATGGGCATCAGCGCGGCCGGCCAGTACATTGCCACTGCGATCGTGCTCTTGGTGGCGGCGGCGGTTGACTCGCTGGTCCGCCGGCGCGGCGCGAGCGAAGTCTGAGCGCTGGTTCGCCGGCGCGGCGCGAGCGCAGCCTCAGGCTCAGCCGAGCGGAAGCTCCGCCCAGACGGCCTTGCCGTCCGGGTCGTAGTCGACGCCCCAGGCCTTGGTCAGGGCCGTGACCAGATGCAGTCCTCGTCCCGAGGGCGAGGCGGGTCCGCGGTTGCGCAGGACCGGCTGGGTCCGGCTCCAGTCGCGCACCGAGATCCGCACCGACGGTCCGTTGCACCGAACCGAGACCGCGAAGGGCGTGCCAGCGTGGATCACCGCGTTCGTGGCCAGTTCGCTGACGACGAGCTTGGCGTCGCCCCCGCTCACGCGGCCCTCGTAGGGACGGCGGGCCAGCACGCTGGAAACGAACCGGCGAGCCGCCAGCGGCCCGTCGGCGACGGCGGCGAACCGGGCCGTGGCCTCGTCGATCACGCAGGTGTGCAGATGGCAGACCTCGTGCAACTCGTCGGCGCGCTCGTGGACGGCGAGCGAGTGACCGTGATAGGCGCACCACAGGGAGAACCGGAGCTCGCGCGCCAGGCCGTTCCACAACTTCTCGAGCTCGATCGCGCCCAGCACGTCGCCGGCGTCCCAGAGCAGGCCGACCATCTCGCCGTAGGCGCGAATCTCACGGCCGCTCTGGGCCGCCTCACGCATCACGCCACCCACCACGGTCTGGAAGGCCTGCGGATCGATTCGCCCCTCGGGCATCACCTGGCTCAGGATCGTGGCCGCGTCCAGCCACCGGGCTGCCCCGTCCCGGTCGATCCGGGCGGGGTCGAGGCCGGCTGCCGCGAGCTCGTCGCGGAAGGCGGCGCCGTGAGCCGGCGTGGCGATCACGATCGACGCGTCTCCAGCCCGGACCGCCTGCGCGAGATATGCGCCCACGGCCCGAGCCAGGTCGGATTCACGGTCGTAGAACTGGACGACGTGTTCCCCTGTTCCAGTCGCTGTCTCTGGTGTCTGGACGGTCATCTGTTCCTGCCTCCGGGCACCCACCACCGGGACCCCTCGTCCCGTTCGACCGATGCTACCCACGAGTGGCCGCGGCTACGCTCCCTTCTGATGACCCAGGTCATGACAGGCGCTTGAGACGGCTGGGCCCGGCGCTCGAGGAGCGCGACTTCCGCCTCTGGTGGCTGGCCCTGTTGGGAATGGGGACCTGCCTGCAGATGCTCGAGGTGGCCATCGGCTGGGAGGTGTACGCCCTGCATCGCAGCGCGCTCGACCTCGGATGGATTGGCCTGGCCGAGTTCATCCCGCTGTTCGTCCTGGCGCTGCCGGCGGGGCACCTGGCCGACCGCGTGCCGCGCCGGCTGATCTTCGGCGGCTCGCTGCTGCTCGGCGCCGGCGTGGGCGTCGGTCTCGCGCTCGTCAGCGCGGCGGGGACGACCGAGGTGTGGGCCTACCTGGCGCTCGCCGTGGGCGCGGGGATCTCCATGGCGCTGGGGTGGCCGGCCGCGCGCGCGATGCCTCCGACGCTGGTCCCGCTGGAACACCTCCAGAGCGCGATGACGCTGCGTTCGATCGCGAGCCAGATCGGCATGGTCGTGGGACCGGCGCTCGGCGGCCTGCTCTACGGCGTCTCGCCGGTCGTCGTGTATCTGATCGCGGCCGGCTGTTGCCTGCTCGCCTGCCTGTGCGTGATTCTCATGCACCCACGTCCGGCGGCCGAGATTTCGCCGATCGAGGATGCGAGCGGACGGTCCGCGACGGTCCGAAGCGTGCTCGAGGGCCTTCGCTTCGTGGGCAGGACTCAGATACTGCTCGGGGCGATCCTGCTCGACCTGCTGGCGGTTCTGTTCGGCGGGGCGGTCGCGCTGCTCCCGGTGTTTGCCCGATCGATCCTGCATGTGGGCGCCACCGGCCTGGGCGTTCTACGTGCCGCGCCGGCCGTCGGGGCGCTGCTGGCGGCGGCACGCCTCACCCGCCGGCCGCTCGGCGGGCGAGCCGGTCGCACCCTCCTGATCGTGGTTGCCCTGTACGGCGCGAGCATCATCGCGTTCGGCCTCTCGCGCGTGTTCGTGATCTCGTTGCTCGCGCTCGGGGTCAGCGGGTTCGTGGACCTCTACAGCATGAACATCCGCTCCACGATCGTGGCGCTGGCCGCGCCCGACCGGCTGCGCGGACGCGTCAACGCGGTCGAGATGGTGTTCATCAGCGCCTCGAATCAGCTCGGGGCGTTCGAGTCCGGGCTCGCTGCGTACCTAGTGGGTACGATTCCGGCCGTCGTGGGGGGCGGCGTGATCACGGTTGCGCTCGCACTCACGTGGGGGCGGATCTTCCCGGAGCTGGCCAAGGTTGACCACTTGGAGGACGTGCATCCGACGGAGTCGGTGGCGGGCATGGAGCTGGTGGCGTAGCGATGGAGAAGGCACGACGGCGGTTCGCTGACGAGCTGTATGCGGCGAGCCAGGAGCACGACCGGGCGCACGCCGACCGGCTCGAGCGCTTCCGCAACGTCGAGCCGCCCACCGCGGAGCTCCTCGGGGTGCTGATCCGCGCCACCCGAGCGCGGCGCATCCTCGAGCTCGGGACCTCGAACGGCTACTCGACGATTTGGCTGGCGGACGCCGCCGAGGCGACCGGAGGCCGGGTGGTGAGCGTCGAGAACGACGCGGCCCGCACCGAGCTGGCGCGATCGAACCTGGCGACCGCGGGGTTGGTTGAGCGCGTCGAGCTGCGAAGCGAGGACGCGGCGAACGTGCTCGCGGGTTCGGATGACCGCGCATGGGATTTCGTGTTCCTCGACGCCGAGCGGCCCGCCTACCCGGCGTACCTCGGAGATTTGCTGCGGACGCTGGCGCCGGGAGGCGTGCTCGCGGTCGACAACGTCATCTCACACGAGCAGGAGCTGGTCGAATTCACGCGGTTGATCGAAGCCGAGTCAGCCCTGACCCAGACGGTCGTGCCGGTCGGCGCTGGACTGCGTCTGGCCGTCCGGATGCCGGCCGCCTGACATCCGGCCTCCGACGTGCATAACACGACATTCCGCGCACGGTTTGAGGGCCTTGTCGTGTTGTACACGCAGCACGTGCATAACACGACACGGCTTGCCGGTGGGCGAACCAAATGTCGCACTATGCATGTACGCTAAATATTTGCGTACTGGAGGAGGGGGTGGCGGGCGCTGCTTGCGCGGTCGGTCGTCGCGCCGGCGTCTGGCGGGCGCTGCTAGCGCGGTCGGTCGCCGCGCCGGCGCGCCCACCGCCGCCGGTCGCCGGGTCTGGCTCGGTGGCTCTCGGCCAGCGCGCGGCGGAAGAACGTGGCCAGCTCCTGGTCGCCGAGCAGCTCGGCGTGCGCGACGTAGCGCTCGAGTGGCGCGCCGTTGTCGATGCACTGCTGGGTGAACCACGCCAGGCCGGCGTCCGGCTCCTCCCGCGAGCCGGCGCCGGTGGCGAGGTCAAGGTTCCTGTCCCTCGCGGCCATCGTGGTTAGCTCCGTGCGCTCGTGCGGCTGCGCGCGCGGCTCGAGCCGGTGGCGCGGGAGCGGTTGGTCCCCGTGCTTGCCCGAGAGCTCGAACTGCGAGCAGACGAGCTGCGTGCCCCGGTAGTACGCGACCCGGTGGCGCGGGAGGCGGTGGCACGAGCGCTCGACCGTGACCGGCTGCTCGTCGTCGAGCGGGCACGGCTTGCCGGGGTGGAGCGGCGCGAGCGAGACCGTGATGCGGTGGCGCGCTGGCCGCGCGGGATCTCGGCGCGGACGACGTCTTTGACCAGCCGCCCGAGCTCGGCCTGGAGGAACTTGGCCATTCGCTCCTCGTCTCGCCGGATGGCGCGGGCCAGCTGCACGGTGTCGCGATCGCCCACCTCGGCGGCGAAGACCTCGATCCGCGTGTAGAGCGCGATCTCGACGTGCTCCTCGCGGAGTTCCTCCTCCGCGTTGTGCAGGTGGGTCTCGGCCTGCCGGTTAACCAGCGCGCGCGCCGCCCCGACCTGGCCCTTGACCGCGGCGACGGTCTTGCCGGCCACCTCGCCGACCGCGGAACCGGTGGCGCTGATCAGCCCCGGACCGGTGGGCCCGCCGAGCTGCTTGATCCGCGAGGCGACGCGGCGCTTGTGGTCGCGCGTCTCCTTGAGGTGCTGCTGGAGGCGCTTCTTGTAGGACTGCTTCTGGGTCAGAGCGATGTGCGCGGTCAGATCGGCTTCGAGCTCGGCCTCCTTGGCGTGGGCCTCGCCCAGCCATCTCACCAGCTTGGCATCGCGTTCGTTCAGCGTCTTGGCTTGGGGCATGTCGATCGGTTCCTTTCGTCGGCGGTGCGGTCAGGCGGGAGCGCCGCGGACCGTCAGCTTCAGCTGGCGATCGACCGCGGCGAGCACGGTCTGGCGGCTGCGATGGCGGGATTCGTAGAGCCGGACGGCGGCCAGCTGGGCGCGGTTGGCGGACTTGGCCCGCGCAATAACGTCCTTGGCGCTCATTTGCCGGTAGCCGTTCCAAGGCTCCGCCACCGTGACCGCCGCGCCCGCGCCTTCCTCGGCGCCGGGCTCGGCGACCTCGCGCACGAGCTCGGGCTCTTCAGACACGTGAGGAGGCTCGCGGACCTCGGGGATCTCGGGTCGCTCCCGTGGCTCCGGACCCTGCGTGCGAATCGACGAGACGGCACGCACCGACGGCGCCGGCCTCGGCGACGAAGAAGTCTCGGCCGGCGGTGGCTGCGTCGCCTGCGGTGTCGGAGGTGCCGGCGCCACCGCCGCGATTGCGCGTCCGGTCAGCGATAGCGCGCAGCCGGCCGATCCGCTCGCGGCCCGTGTCAACAGGCGCGCAGACCGAAACGAGACGCGCAGCGGCAGCGTGATCAGCTTCCCCGCCATCGCAGGTGTATTACCCGGGGTGGCGGAAACGATTCACGAAACGATGTCGGGATGCCTCAAGCGAGCTCAGCGATGTCGACGCCGCCGCCGCGTGGGGTCGGCGGCGGCGTCATGTCATCGCTGCAGTGCATGCAGCGAAGCTGGCGCTAGCCGAGGCTCGCGGAGTCATTCCGGAGCGGCGCATTCCCGGCGAGAATCGCGAATAGTTTGCGGCCAGTTCTGGTAGGCATGCCTGTACTTGCATGACGCCGCGAACGCGTGCAACCTTCCCGGCCTGATATGTCCCGAAGGAGGAGAGTCCCATAGTCAACCTGGACCCGAAGGCCATCATCAGCGCCGCGCTGGACCCCAAGGGTCTGATCGACCGCGCCGCCAAGCTCGCCGAGCGCGCCGGCGACGAGACCTATTTCGCCGCGCTGTGCGTCCGCAGCGGGCTGGTGGCGCCCGAGCCGCCGCAACGCGTGGCGCAGCTGGCGCTCGGCTTCCAGCGCCACGGCCTGCTCGGGGGCGCAGTGGTGGCCGGCGCGATCCGCCACGGCGACCGTGCGGTGATGATTGACGAGCGTGGCCCGCTCAGCTACAAGGAGCTCGACGCCAGGACCAACGCACTGGCCAACGCGTGGCGCGGGCGCGGGCTGAAGGCTGGTGAGGGCGTGGCGATCCTGGCCCGCAACCACCGCGGCTTCCTCGAGGCGGTGTTCGCCGCGGCGAAGTGCGGTGCGCGCATCGTGCTGCTCAACACGTCGTTCGCGGGCCCCCAGATCCGGGAGGTGGCTCAGCGCGAAGGGACCGACCTGCTCGTCTACGACGACGAGTACTCCGACACGCTGCGCGGGATCGACGATCCTCCCCGGGGCCGGTTCCGCGCCTGGGTCGACGAGCCCGGTGACGACACGCTCGATGCGCTGATCGAGGACGCCGACGCCGACGGACCGCCCAAGCCGAGCGAGTGGCCGCGGATCACCATCCTCACGAGCGGGACCACCGGCACGCCTAAGGGCGCGCCGCGCTCGGAGCCACGCTCGCTGTCGCTGATCGGCGGATTGCTCGGCAAGGTCCCGTTCCGGGCCCACGAGGTGACCGAGTTGTGCGTGCCCATGTTCCACGCGTTCGGGTTCATGCAGGCGATCGTCGGGGTGGGCCTCGGGTCGACGCTGGTGATGCGCCGGCGGTTCGACCCCGAAGCCACGCTCGACAGCCTCGAGGAGCACCAGGCGACCGCGATGGTGGTGGTCCCGGTGATGCTCTCCCGGATGCTCGACCTGGGCGAGGAGAAGATCAAGCAGCGCGATCTGACCGACCTTCGGATCATCTTCGTGAGCGGCTCGGCGCTCGGCGCGGACCTGGCCCAGAAGGCGATAAGGGCGTTCGGGCCGGTGGTCTACAACCTGTACGGGTCGACGGAGATCGCGTACGCGACGATCGCCACCCCGCAGGATCTCGGCACCGACCCGAGCACGGTGGGCAAGGTCGTCCGGGGTTCGATCGTCAAGCTGTTCGGCGAGAACGGCAAGGAGGTCCCGGCGGGCGAGAGCGGCCGGATCTTCGTCGGCAACATCTCGCAGTTCGAGGGCTACACGGGCGGCGGTAACAAGGACATGCTGGAGGGGCTGATGGCGTCGGGCGACGTCGGCCACTTCGACGCCGAGGGACGCCTGTACATCGACGGCCGCGACGACGAGATGATCGTCTCAGGCGGCGAGAACGTGTTCCCGGCCGAGGTCGAGGAGCTGCTCTGCGCGCACGAGTCGATCCAGGAGGCGGCCGCGATCGGCGTCGAGGACGAGAAGTTCGGCGAGCGGCTGAAGGCGTTCGTCGTCGTCCGCGGCGGCGACCAGCTGACCGAGGACGAGATCAAGGGCTACGTCAAGGACAACCTGGCCAACTACAAGGTGCCGCGCGAGGTGGTGTTCATGGACGAGCTGCCGCGCAACCCGACCGGCAAGGTCCTCAAGCGCGAGCTTGCGGAGCACGATACGGGAGGCGAAGCCGAGGCACGCCGCTCGGCCAACAAGGAGCGCGCCAAGGCGTCCTCCAAATAGCCGGTCAGGCGATGTGGCGCTCGAGGAAGCCGAGCATCCGTCGCCACGCGTCCTCGCACGCCTCGGCATGCTCCTCGTAGCGGCGGTCGAAGAACGAGTGGGGCGCGCCGGGGTAGACGTGGATCTCGTGCTCGCGGCCGGCCTCCGTGAGCCGCGCGTCGAACTGCTCGACCTGGTCGACCGTGATCGCCTGGTCGGCTCCCCCGAACAAGCCGAGGAGCGGCACGCGGATCTCCGCGGCGCGCTCCAGCGGGCCGCGGATGCCGAAGCGCGATCCGTCGAGCGCGGCGTAGAAGCCGACGACGGCGGCCAGCTCACTCATGTCGGCGCCGGCCAGGAACGACTCCAGGCCGCCGAGGCAAAACCCGACGGTGGCGACGTGCTCGGCGCTGGTCCGCTCGCGCAGCGCGGCGATGGCCGCGGCCGCGTCCTCCTGCACCTGGGGAACCTTCAGCTGCTGGACGTGGGGCATGTACTCGAAGTCCTCATCGCGCGGCCCGAGGCCCGCGGTGCGACCGAAGTAGTCGAGCACGATCGCGTGATAGCCCGCCTGCGCGAACCGTTCGGCCAGCTCGATGTAGAACGTGTAGAGGCCGCGTACGTCGGGGAAGATCAAAACCCCGCCCTTCTGGTCCGCGCCGGTCTGGGCCAATGAGGCCGAGAACCGGGTGCCGTCGGCGGAGGTCAGCTCGAGCAGGTCGGCCCCGGCGCCACCGGCGATCGGGGCGAGCAACAGGTCGTCGGGGAGCACGGGCGGCCTGGCGTCGAAGTCGAAGCACATGGCGACCGACACAATAGGGGTATGACTGAACCGTTGACCTCTGCCACGGACCCGACGACCTTCCGAGCCCAGTTCCCGGTGCTCGAGCGCCTTTCCTATCTGAACTCCGGCACCGAGGGCCCGGTGCCTGGCGCGGCGGCGGAGGTGGTTCACCTCCGAATCGACCTCGAGACGGACGGCGGACGCTGCGGCCGCCGGTACTTCGAGGAGACGCTGGGACTGCGCGACCGCGCGCGGGCCGGCTATGCCTCGGTGCTCGGGTGCGATCCCGCCGAGGTCGCGCTTACCGGGTCCACCACCGACGGGGTCAACACGGTGATCGGCGGGCTGGACCTGCGCCCCGGCGAGGAGATCCTGACGACCGACCAGGAGCATCCCGGGCTGCTCGCGCCGCTGGCCCGGGCGCGCCGGCGGCACGGCGTCGAGATCCGCGTCGTTCCGTTCGCCGAGATCGCCGGCGAGGTGTCGCCGAAGACGCGGTTGATCGCGTGCTCCCACGTTTCGTGGGTGGGGGGCGAGGTGGCCGACGTGCCGGCGCTCGTCGCCACCGGCGTCCCGGTTCTGCTCGACGCCGCCCAGGCGCTCGGCGCCGTGCCGGTCGACGTGCGCGCGCTCGGTTGCGACTTCTATGCCGCCTCGGGCCAGAAGTGGCTGTGCGGCCCCGAGGGCAGCGGCTGCCTCTACGTGCGCCCGGAACGGCTCGAGGACGTGTTCGTTCCGTGGCCGGGCTACAGCTCGCTGGCCGATGCCCACAACGCGCTCGAGTCCGACTGGGCCGAGGGGGTCGCGCGTCTGGACCACGGCTTTCCCGCCGGGATGCGAAACGCGTGGGCGCTCGCCTCGCTCGGCGTGTTCGAGGCCGCCGGGTGGGATTGGGTGCACAACCGCGCCGCCACGCTGGCGTCCGGGCTGGCCGATCGCCTGAGCGAGCGTGGGCTCACCGTTCGTCCCCGGGGACGGTCCACGCTCGTCTCCTGGCACGCCGAGGACGCCGATGCGGAGGTGGCGCGGCTCGCGGAGGAGCGCGTGATCGTGCGGAGCATCCCGGCCTTCGGGCTGGTCCGCGCGTCGGTCGGGGCGTGGACCTCGGAGGACGAGCTCGAGCGGCTCGTTGAGCTGGTCGCTGATTAAGGGGTCGACACAGTCTTGATCACGCCGGGCTTCGAACGAGCGCGCCCCGGGTGACGGCTCAACCGTCTCGGACGCGCTTCGGATGCGTGTAGACGTTGATGCTCCCGCGCCGGGCGAAGCCGCACAGCGTCATGCCGCGGTCGTCGGCGAGCGAGATGGCCAGCGAGCTTGGCGCGCCGACGCCGACCAGGATTGGCGCGCCGGCGACCGCCGCCTTCTGGACGAGCTCGAAGGACAGCCGGCCGCTCACGCACAGGATCCACTCGCCGAGCGGAACGCGTCCGTCCTGAAGCGCGCGCCCGATCACCTTGTCCATCGCGTTGTGGCGCCCGACGTCCTCGCGCGCCAGGATCAGCGCCCCGTCGGGGTCGAACAGGCCGGTGGCATGCACGCCGCCGGTCCGCTCGAACGCGGGCTGCACGAGGCGGTCGGGCAGCGCGGCCAGCAGACCGCGATCCACCGTCGGGCCCCGCGGCAGCGGACCGCTGTGGACGGCGACCTCCTCGAGCGCGCCCTTGCCGCACACACCACACGAGGAGGTCGTATAGAAGCGGCGCTGGCCGGGGTCGCGGGTGAGCGGTCCGGCGACCTCGACGGTGTTGTTGGCGAAGTCCTCGGTCGGTCCCGCTTCGTGCGGGCCGTCGATCAGGCCCTCGCCGTAGAGGAACCCGAGCGCCAGCTCCTCGTCGTGGCCCGGCGTGCGCATCGTGACGACCAGCGGGACGCCGTCGACGCGGATCTCGAGCGGCTCCTCGACTGCGACCTCATCCTCGCGGCCGTCGTGGGTGACCTTGGCGAACGTGTAGGCCATGGGCCGGCCCGGCGCGATCACTCGCCGGCGTTCGCCTCGACGGGCCAGAAGCTCGGGTCCATGACCGCGTCCCCGGGATGCTTGGCGCTGAACACGAGGACCTCGAGCCCGTCGGGGCCGGCCTCGAACGCCCGCGCCGCGTCCGGGGCGAAGCGAATCGCGTCCAGGGGCCGGATCTCGCGGACCTCGTCGTCGATCTTGACGCGGCCGCTGCCGGCGAGCACGACGACGACCTCCTCGGCGTGCTGATGGCGGTGGCCGAATCCCTGACGGACGTTCGGACGCAGGCGCTGATGGCTGACGCCCGTCCCGACCGCGCCGAGCGCCCGGTTGGCAAACCGCGCCTCGCCCGCGTCGCCAAGTCCGAATCTCGGCGCCATGTCCTCGACGTCGTCGTTCAGGTTGACGTGCGTGTACCCCGTCCCGCCGGGGATATAGCCGACGCCCCCGAGCGGCTCGACGTCGATCCGCTCCGGGGGCCCCGCGAGCAGCGCCTGCAGCTCGGCGACCTGCGCCTGGGCGTCTCCGGCCCGGAGTTCGTCGAGCGATGCCTCGAGCGCGTCCTGGCTCAGCCATAGCTCGGTCACCCAAACCACGTCGGGGTCCGTGGGCGATCGATTGATCACGTACAGCTCGCAGCCGGGCGTGTCGAGCAGGGAATTCGCGGCCCGTAGCAGCAGCTGGGCGAGCTCGTCGCCGCGACCCGGTAGGGCGGTGAACTTCATGTACCGGCCGATGCCCGCCACGGGCGTAAGCGTAGTGCTCAGCTGACGGCGGGCGTGGCCCGGAGCTCGTCCTCGGAGGAGAGAGGTTCGCGCTCCAGCTCGCCACCGGGTCCGACTCGGTAGGCGCCAGTCCGGTGCAGCGGGGGCGAGTAGGCGTGGATCGTCACCGCCGGTGCGTCGCCGGCATGCAGCACGCGGTGGATTGCGGTGGCGGGAACGGTGAAGATCGAACCCGGCCCAATCACGCGTGAGCGGGGAGGCCCATCGAGACGGAGGCGATCCTCGCGTACCTGGCCGTCGACCACGGCGATGGCCGCGGTGGACTCGTCGTGATCATGAAAGCCGGTGTCCTGGTCGTGGCTCCAGCAGATCACCCATGCGTTCACGTCCTCGTCGTCCCAGATCTGCACGAATACGCGGACGTCGCTGGCGTGCCGGACCGCGTGTCGCCACCGCTCGGGGCTGGCGGCCAGCCCAGCCACGAACTGCTCGAGGTCGAGGAGCGTAAGGCTCGCCATGCCGCCGAATATATCAGTAATTCGATCGACTTCATTGGCTTTTGAGCGCCAACCCGGTCCAGGGACGCGCCGGGCGACTCGGTCCAGAGGCGCGCCGGGCGACCCGGTCCAGAGGC